>OLRD01000066.1_pt1 | contig 92566 bp, 71 predicted proteins | sample 1672051 | NCBI WGS metagenome assembly OLRD01 (sample SAMEA3136640, study PRJEB25190) | human gut metagenome | biome: human gut; feature: human-associated habitat; material: faeces | place: Austria | collected 2013 | reverse complement strand
GGGGAACCCGGCAGGCGGAGGCGCCCACTCAGGATTTTTATCTGCACCCTCTCTCCACATTTTTCGACATTTTACAAGAAAAATTGCGAAAACAGTTTGCATATTCCTCAATAACCGGTATAATTGCAAGAGAAAGAGTCCTTTTGGATAAGTTGGAGTTGATATGACAAAAGAATTGGTATTAAAACGCAACAAATACGGAATCAACCTCATTTTGGACAAGGATACCCCTTTCCCAAAACTTCTTGAGGCAATTACCGAAAAATTCAAAGAAACCGGCACTTTTTTTAAGGATGCAAAAATGGCAGTATCTTTCGAAGGAAGAGAACTGACTTCTGAGGAAGAACAGCGTATTTTAGATGTTATTACAGCAAATTCTTCCATTCAGATCGTCTGTATCATGGAAAACGGCACCGCTTTGGAAGAAAAGATGAAAGCGCGTATCGAGGCCCGGGAAGCGGAGGCCGCCAACAGCTATCCTTATATGGAGGCGGAAAATGCGGGAGCGGATTTTTATAAAGGAAATCTTCGTTCCGGACAGGTTCTGGAAAGCTATTCCAGCATCACTCTGATCGGAGACGTTAATCCGGGAGCCAAAATCATTTCTCAGGGAAACATCGTTATCCTTGGTTCCCTGAAAGGTAATGCACATGCAGGCGCCACGGGAGACAGCGGCTGTTTTATTTTTGCGTTGGAAATGAAGCCTATCCAGCTGCAGATCGGAGAATATATAGCCAAAAGCCCGGATAAGGAAAAGGGAGGAAGAGGTCTGCGTAAACGGGAAAGTACCGCTGCCAATGCCTATTCTCCCCAAATTGCCACCGCCAAAGAAGGGACAATCTGCATCGAGCCCGTTACCAGGGGCCGTTTGAACAATTTGTTTTAAACCACAGGATGAATTTATATTTTAGGAGGAAACAGGAAATGAGCGAAGTTATTGTTATCACATCAGGAAAGGGCGGTGTAGGCAAGACCACCACAACTGCAAATGTAGGAACCGGCCTTGCCATGCTGGACAAAAAAGTAATCATGATTGACACCGATATAGGTCTTCGGAATCTGGATGTAGTCATGGGACTTGAGAACCGTATCGTATACAATCTGGTTGATGTGGTAGAAGGTAACTGCCGCCTGAATCAGGCTTTGATTAAGCATAAAAAATATTCCAATCTGTGCCTTCTTCCTTCCGCGCAGACGAGGGATAAAGATTCCGTTTCCCCTGAACAGATGAAGGAACTGATCAATCAGATGAGGGAACAGTTTGAATACATACTCCTTGATTGTCCCGCAGGTATTGAGCAGGGCTTTAAGAATGCCATCGCAGGTGCGGACAGGGCTTTTGTAGTCACCACTCCTGAGGTATCCGCTATCCGTGACGCCGACAGGATTGTAGGACTTCTGGAGGCCAATGAAATGAGCCGTATCGATCTGATTATCAACCGTATCCGTATGGATATGGTAAAACGCGGAGATATGTTAAAGGTGGAGGATGTGAATGATATCCTTTCTCTTCCTCTTATCGGCGTGGTTCCCGATGACGAACAGATCGTGGTATCTACGAATCAGGGTGAGCCTCTGGTTGGAGGCGCAAGCCCTGCAGGACAGGCATATCTGAATATATGCAAACGTATTTTAGGTGAAGATGTGCCGTTTCTGGATTTAGACAAAAAAGGGATGTTATCCAAATTTAAAAATATGTTTAAGAAAAATTAGGGGGAAATTTTATTATGGGATTAATGGATCTTTTCCGTAAGAAGTCTTCCGGGGATATAGCGAAAGATCGTTTAAAACTGCTGCTGGTATCTGACAGAGCCAGCTGCTCCCCCGAAATCATGGAACAGATAAAGAATGATATTATCGAAGTTATATCCAAATACATGGATATTGATCCCCAGGGCCTGGATATCCAGATTACCGAGACGGAATCCGAATCCGGCAACGGGGTGGTTCCGGCGCTGTTTGCCAATATTCCTATCAAGGATCTGAGGCACCGCACCAAATAAGGAAATATGTATGGAATATGACACGGATGCAGTGATTACAGGCTGTATCCGTGTTTTTTCATCGCAAAAGCTTATGCTCCTATGGTATAATTAATCCGGTTCCCTTTCATGGATTAATGTAATCTCTGGCGACTATGAACGGCGGTAAAAAATTTATGAATTTGACAAAATCAATCGACTTCCTCCTGGAAAACGCAGGCCCGGTGATCAGGTACAGGCTGCGCAAAGAAATCCTCCATGACTTAGATAAAACAGAAGAAGAAAACCTGCTGGAGCAGATTTATCAGACTCCGCATTTTAAGCTGCTGCAGACCTATGTCAAAGCGGACGGATATATCGGAAACGGAGCGCACAGCTGGGATAACTGGCGGGGCACGGTACTCCATGAGACGCCTCTGCAGGACGGGGAGACTGCCGCAAGGCTGCTTTCTTATTATGCCATTCCGAAAACACACCCACTTGCCGCCGGTTTTGTAGCGGCCATGCGTGATGAGGATACACTGCGAAAAGAATTTTCCTACATCCCGCCGGAGGCAGTGCGCTATGAAAATCGTTTCCGCGGAATCCGAAGCGGTTTCTGCCTGATGATTTTAATATATACCATGCAGGCCATGCTCGGTTATGGCGATGACGATTATGTAAAGCCTTTTCTGGACATTTCACTGGAGGCGTTTAAAAGCATACTGCCGCTCTCTTCGCTCAGTGAAATTACTAAGGAACGCCGTAACAGGACAAGGTACGGCTATCCCTATATAGAAGAAAACACAAGCTTTCCCTGCCAATATCATCTGACGGCGCTGGCCTATACACAGACGTGGCGTACGCCGGAAAATATACAGCTGATGGCCGACGCGCTCAATCATTATAATGCAATTCTGAGCGGCCCCAATCCTATCCATGTCAAAATCGGCTCGAAATATTATGTTCCGTTTCCGCTGAATATACAGAACAGCCCGATCAGGCCGTTCCATCCTGACGTAATCGACAGCATAACTTACCGCCGTCTGCTGACGGAAATAGCCATGCTTGGAACTGGTGAAAGGGTTGAAGTCATAAAAACATCCATCGTAAATGTGGAAAATGCCATAGGCAGCGACGGTATATTGAAAATGAACTTTGACCGGCCGCACAATAAGCGTTATTCACCGAAGAGAATAGAATATCCCACGCCTTATGTCGATGTCAGGCTGGAACCGGACTATAAACGTAAATATGCCCTTGCATGCGATTTAACCTTTTGGGCGGTACAGTTTTTATATCTCTGCGGTGCCGCCCAGTCAAATACTTTGCGCTGACGCGCCTGTTTGGCTCACTGACCGCAGGAATAAAATCCGGAATGTTTTCTCCCTTTATACACAATAGAAATGAAAATCAGTATTCTTATACACATTTTATCCGGCTGTATTAGAAAAACTTTAGAGAATAAAAAGGTACAATAGTCAAAGTAAGAATACAGGATTGATTTTACTAAAAGGAGAGAAAAATGAAAAGAGAACTATTGTTACTTTGTATGCTTCTATTGTTCGCCTTTGCGTCCGGCTGCGGAAGCCGGAATACCCCTGCGGCTGCTTCAGCGCCGGAGACAGCCGAATCCATGACGGGGGAAACACCGGAAGCCCCGGCTTCTGCTTCCGTCATCGGCGATGAAACCATATCTTCCGAAAAATCCCCGGAAGCAGAGGCAGACGAATCACAGCCGGAAACTGCTTCCCAGGATACCAAGGATACGGATTCCCTTTTTTCCGATGCCGATCTGGAAGGATTTATTACAGAATTTACCGATGATGGTTTCCGTGTGTCTGTCGTTACCAAAACCTACGACCAGGACAGCGGACTGATCGAAGTTTCCTCCGGAGAGGAGGAGGCCTCTGTTGTCTGTCAGCAGAACACCTTATATCAGCGCCTGGAAATGGATCATTCTACGGAAACCCGGAATTCCCTGAAAAACATTTCCCAATCCGACCTGTCAAAGGACGATAATCTGCTTATATTCGGCAGTCAGCAGAACGGTGTATGGCAGGCGGAAAAAGTGATTGCCGTTGTATGGAAATAATGATTCCGCATATTCTTTTATGTACAAAACCCCCGGCAGCGGACTGCAGGGGGCTTTTCTATGAAATCTTATCTTTATCCTTCATTCTGGGCTTCCTTCATCATATAATACAGAGAGGTTACCCCTGCGCCGGTAGCGCCTTTGGACTCAAAGGCAAAGGACGGCGTATCACACCAGGCCGTGCCTGCGATATCCAGGTGTATCCATGGTTTTCCTTCGCAGAATTCCCGGATGAACAGTCCCGCCGTAATGGAACCGCAGCAGTCGGCGCCCACATTTTTCACATCTGCCACATCACTTTTTATCATCTTCCGGTGTTCCCGTCCAAATGGGAAACGAAGATATTTTTCAGCGGAATGGACAAGCCCTTTTTCGAACAGTCCATAAAAATGGTCATCATCGGACATGGCTCCGGCAATCGTATAGCCCAGAGCGCTCCATACCGCACCGGTTAAGGTAGCGATATCCAGAATTTTTGTTATTTTCTCATCCTTTATCCCGTAGCTCACGGCATCGGACAGTACCAGCCTCCCTTCTGCATCCGTATTCAGGATTTCAATGGTCTTTCCGCCATAGCCGGTAATTACATCGCCGGGCAGAAAAGCGGACTGGGAAATCCGGTTCTCACAGAGAGGCAGGCAGGCGGTAACATTCACCTTAAGCTTCCCGGCCGCGATGGCATGCATGGCTCCGGCCACTGCCGCCGCCCCGGCCATATCCCCTTTGATGCCGGCCATGGACTTGCTGCCTTTTAAACAGTATCCGCCCGTATCGCAGGTAACCCCTTTCCCAATGAGTCCGTAAATTTCATCACTTTCCGGATTTCCCCGGTAGCGCAGGATAAGCAGGCAGGGCGGATATTCACTGCTGCCGCCTATTCCATACAGGGCTTCCATCCCCATTGCCCTCAGCTGACCATAAACAAACGTCTGGGCTTCTATTTCCACGTCCTTCACAAAGCCGGTAATACAGCGGTCAAAATCCATGGGCCGCAGATGGTTTCCGGGCGTATTCACCGTATCTCTGGCAAACCGGATCCCCTTCACCAGCTCCTCCGCTTCCGCAATCAGCGCCTCCATATCTTCCATATCGCTGATTCGTTCCAGCTGAAAGCTGCAGGCGTTATCCTCTTCTTTTTCTGTAAAGGAATAGGTATAGCTGCCCAGCTCCAATCCCATGACGCTCTGGATCACCGCGTCCTTACCCAGCACTTCCGCAAACCGGGATATATCCACGGAACATTCCCTTATTTTCATTTCCCTGCATTTCGAAGCCGCGGCAGCAAGGATTTCCCTGACCTCCAGAAGCCCCAGCTCCTTTTCCTTACCGCAGCCCACCAGAAGAAAGGCCTGTCCCTGAAGGGGCACAAATAATGTATCCAGATATTTTCCTTCAAATACCTCCTCCAGCCCCAGCCGGTAGCTCCTGATATGGCCATCCTTTTCCCATGCAAAATCTATAAAAAAACGTTCATGCTTTCCTTCTGTTATACTAACCAAGTCTTTTTCCTCCCCATTTACAGCATTCGCCCGAAGCTCTTGCCTATCACGTCACTTGCCTCTGCAACAATAATCAGGGCCGACGGATCCACCTGACGGATTTTATCCCGGATTTTCATGCAGTCGGCCTTTCCTGCCGCTCCCAGAATCACTCTCTGCGTTTCACTGGTATAGCCGCCTTCTCCCTTCAAAATCGTAATGCCCTTCTTTTCATCAAGGAAAACACAGCGCACCTTATCCGTACATTCGCTCATTACAATGATCAGATCCCTGGAATTGGCCTGGTTCACCAGCTTGTCCATAAAAAGCCCGGAAACATATACGGTAATGACCGCGTAAAGGATGCTGTCTATATTCCGGTATACCAGCCCGGAGGCCAGGACGATCACCATATTGATGGCCGATACCAGCGTCCCCACCTTCAGATGCGGGAAAATTTTCTGCAGAATAAGGCCGATCATGGTAATCCCGCCGGTATCCGAGGTTCCCAGATACACCATGGCAAGCCCGCTTCCCATAAAAGCTCCCGCAAAAAGAGCCGCCAGCAGGGCGTTCCCCTGATAATGAGGCAGCACGGGAGCCAGAAGATCCGTCATCAGCGACAGCAGTATTATGCTTGCCGCCGCCTTGGCAACAAACTTCCCCGGAAAAATACGTTTCCATAAAACAATGGCAAGTATGGGGAAATTAAACAGGGAACAAAATACACCCATAGGGAACCCTGTCATATAATTTACCAGGATGGCAATACCGCTCGCGCCGCCGGGAGCTATCTGTGCCGGCGCCGCGAAGCTGCGCATTCCTACGGTATATAAAAATATTCCGGTTATATTCAGCAGTATCACTGCCCTGACATCTTTTTCTCTCACTTCTTTTTATGAACCTCCGCTTAAACGATGCCCCTGTGGATCATCTGTTTTCCTGAAGGGACAGAATTTTAAGCATCAAGTCCACACTGCCCACATTATAGCCGCTGCTTGCATAAATTCCTGTCATACCAGCCCTTGTGACCGCCAGCAGAGGAAGCTTTTCCGGATCCACATACATTCTCCTTGCCACAGGCTCCGCCGATTCTCCCTCCGGATCATACACAACGGTGACTGCCGGTATTTTCTCCAGCGTCCTGCTCACGGTTTTATTGGAAAGCGCTTCTTTATCCCTTACAATAAACACAAGCCTTACCCCGCTGTCCGTCATGGCATTCCAGTCTCCGGCCCGTTCCATCAGCTCATTCAGCACATGCTCGGTAGGCTCTGCACCTTCCTCCAGGAAACAGATCACACCATCGGCCCCCTTCAGGATATCGCCGGTTTTCTGCCGCTCCCCTGCACCGTTTGTCACCTCAAATTCCGGGATTTCGTTTCGGACCAGCATATCCTCTATGCTGCCTTCCCGCAGGCTCACAAAAATCTCCTTTTCTTCCCCTTCCTTCACAGCAAAAATCCGCTGGGATGCATGCTGATTGCCGTTAGGCATGCGGGCGGTGGTAATCAGGCGGTAAATACCGGCCTCAAGCTCCAGCCTGCATTCCTTTCCGTCAAAGCGGAGTCCCTCATAATCCAGCGTGGCAAAACGCATTCCCTCCAGCTTTCCGATGGTCCAGGTCTGGAAATAGATCCATTTTCCGCCGTCCTCCGCCTGAAGAGTCAGCCCTGCCTTCCGGCCTGCCGCCTTCCCGCTCTCTGCCTCCTGCTGCTTTCCGGGTACGCGGAATCCGTCACTTCCCAGGTATTCCGCTTCCTGTGTCACCCGGTTCAGCCGGGCCGGGATACCCAAAGTCCGGCTGATTGCCGCAAACAGGATTTTCCTGCTTAAAGGATTCCCCTGCCTCAGCTTCAGGCAGCCCACAGGAGACGCACATATAGTCTCATAGTCAAATTCCGGTTCATAGCCGATATTCTGCTCTATGTATCTCCATATACTTTCCGGATCTTTTATAAATCCTTCTTTCTGCCCATCTGTAAAATATCCGCGGATAAAGGCTCGGTAAGGTGTCAGCTCTTCATAATATATTCTCGGATAAAGAAGGTAATTCCGATAGGTATCTTCCTCCCAGGTCCCCCTCACTTCGCCTGCATAAATAAGGGCATCTTCAAGCACTTCGGCTTTTGCGTCCTTATAATCCTTCTGGCTCAGGCTGTGCAGCAGCGCTTTTCTGTCCGGATTGGCGTCCTTTTCCAGAAAGCGGTAAAGCTCATCAAAGTTCCCTGCGGCAAGCTGCAGCAGTTCCTTTTCTTCCGGATATTTTTCTGCCTTCTCTTCGTTATAAAAGGCCTGAATCCGCTCTTCCCTGAGACGGTTTGCAGCCGCCAGCTTTTCTCTTTTTTTCTGTTTCTGTTCCGATGTCACAGTTCCGGGATTGACCGGATAATCCTCCGGCGCTTTTACCTCTTCCGGCATCCAGATATCCGTCAGCCAGTCCATCCCCGCAATATCCGTATCCAGCAGGATTTCAACCTGATCCGCCGCAGAAACGAGGGCTTCTCCAAACCAGCCGTCAAGCATGGCCCTGATATGGATGTCTCCGAGTCCCATGGTGAGGCTTACTTCCCCTTTTTCATCCGTGCGCAGAGTCGCTACACTGCAGTATTCAGCCATATTCAGAATCTCAAAGGAAACCTCCGCGCCTTTGGCGGGCTTTCCTTCCCGATCCCTGACCGTCACCGTCAGCTTTTTTGTTCTGGCATAGGTGGATGTATTATTGTAGAAATAAGTCACGCCTTCTTTCCCGATGCATTCCTCAGCCATTTCCCCTGTGAAGTCGGAGAAGTTACGGCAGTGCACAAGCAAGGCCCTGCTGGATGCATGGGAAAACCATCCCTTGTTCAGGATTTCCTCCGGCTCGCACGCTCCCAGGAAATACCATTTTCCGTTCAGCCATACCTCTACCCATGCATGATTATCATCACAGTGGGCCCATCTGGGAGTATAAACCTGTCTGGCAGGTATGCCGGCACTGCGGAACGCGGTTACCGCAAAGGTGGACTCCTCCCCGCACCGTCCCTTTCCGCTCCGGTAAACGGTCATGGGAGAAGCGGTTCTCATATCCGACGCCTGATAAGCGGCATTTTCCGCACACCAGTAATTTATGGCGAGCACAGTCTCCCTGAGGCGATCGCTGCCGCATCCCGCTTCCGGAAGCAGGTTCTTAATCTGTTCATAAAAAAAGCTTCTGTTTTCACTGATATCCTCGGAATTGATCCGATAATAAAGAACATGGTTAACAAAAATATCCTCCGGCAGGGCCGCACACCAGTCCTTGTTCTCCCTGAGCCAAAGGGCATGCTTCACAAAGCTTAAAAAGGTTCCGAACTCATATTCCCCCGCATCCCGCAGAGGCATGGTGCCGTAAAAGAATTTCATCAGCACGGCTTCATCCGGCGTACAGCTCCATAATTCTTCCTCCGGAATGCAGCCCGCCGCTTTCAGATACGGCAGCCTTTCCCCGTACTTTTTTTCCGCATAATCCTTTAAGTGATTTGACAGCATCTTTCCTTTCCCTTCCTTTTTACCGCCATGTATGGCAGCAGTCCGGGGCTTCCTGAACTGCTGCCATATATCTGTCCTTTGCTCTTATGCCTGCGATCATCCCTTGACCGCCCCGATCATAACGCCCTTTACAAGATGCTTCTGGATTAACGGATACAAAAGCATTACGGGAAGCGACGCCACGACAATGGTGGAGTATTTCAGCAGCTCCGACATTCCCTGCAGCTTGGAAACCGCGGAAGCGTCCGTCACCTGGGTCATGTCCACCTGGCTCATAATGAGGATTTCCTTCATCACTATGGTAAGGGGCTGCAGATTATCCTTATACAGATACAGCATGGCATTGAAATAGTCATTCCATCTGACGACGCCATAGTACAGCGTGAGCACCGCAAGAATGGGCTTGCTTAAGGGCACCACGACGCTCAGCATATAACGGAACGGCGTGCACCCGTCCATCTGGGACGCTTCATACAGCTCATCCGGTATGGAATTCACAATATAGGTCCTGCAGATAATCATGTTGTAGGTAGACATCGCCATAGGAATGATCATGGACCATCTGGTATTTATCATGCCGAGTTTATTCACCAGAATATAAGCGGGCACCATACCGCCGCTGAAATACATGGTAAACACAAAAAACATGGACAAAAAGCCTCTGGCGCGGAATTCCTTTCTGGAAAGCGGATAAGCGCACAGCATGGTCATGACCAGATTCAGCACCGTACCTACAATCAGGTAAAATATGGAGTTTGAAAAACCGGTAAGGATCTTCTTGTTTTTAAATACCGCCGCATAACCCTTTAAGGTAGGATTGACAGGGAACAGAAAAACTTTTCCGCTGACAACGGCCTGAGGATCGGAAAAAGATGCGGCAACAACATAGACAAGCGGATACAATTCTATGATCAAAACAAGCATCAGCAGGGAATAATTGACAATGGTAAAAACCCTGTCCCCTGTGCTCATCTGACGGAACTTTGATTTCTTCATCATTCTCTTCCCCCTTTACCACAAACCGGTTTCTGTAAGCTTTTTACAGATTTGATTGACGGCTACCAAAAGGACGAAGGATACCACAGACTGGAACAGACCTGCGGCCGTGGAAAAACCAAAATTGGAATTCACTACACCCACCTTATACACGAAGGTGGAAATAACCTCTGACACGGAGGTGTTCAGTGAATTCTGCATCAGATATATTTTATCCATACCGATGTTTACAATATTGGAACAGCTGAATATCAGCATGATAACAATCGTGGGAAGGATACAGGGAATATCCACATGGATAATTCTCTGGATTCTGGTGGCTCCGTCCACAATGGCCGCCTCCTGCAGTTCCGGGCTCACGCCGGAAAGGGCTGCTATGTAAATAATGGAAGAATAGCCTGCCGTCTGCCATACGCCGCTCCATACATAGAGCGAACGGAATAGCCCCGCATCCCCGAAGAAGTTGATGGGGTTCATCCCCAGCTTCTGTAGAATCATATTGATAACGCCGCTCCGCAGATCCATCATCTGCATCATCATACCTACTAATACTACCACAGAAATGAAATAAGGGGCATAGGTAATCATCTGAATTGTTTTTTTATAGGTCTTATTTCTGATTTCGTTGATACCGATAGCCAGCAGGATGGGGATAGGGAAATTGACCACCAATGTATAAATTCCCAGAATTACCGTATTCTTTATAACCGTGACACTGCTGGTCGATGTGAGAAACTGTTTAAAATATTTTAATCCGACCCAATCGCTTCCGAAAATTCCTTTACGGATACTGTAATCCTTAAAAGCGATTACGATTCCCCCCATGGGAATATAGGCAAAAACAATCGCATAAATTACCGGCAGCGCTATAATTGCCCAGAACTGCCAGTTGGATGTTCTCATTTTACTTTTTTTCCTGGCGGGCACGGCCCCTGTTTTCCTTGACATACAAGTCCCTCCTTTTGATACGGCTGCCCGCCAATCAGCGGACAGCCGTAATCTGCCTTCTCCTGTTTAATTTACTTATTTGCCCTGTCATAAGCAGTCTGGTAAACATCCAGAAGGGTGGACAAACCTGCCTTATCCATTGTATTCAAATAGCTGTCCCACTCAGCGTCAATATCCTTTGCCCCGGTCATAAAAGCTACGGAGTTTTCTTCGATGATCTTTTCGATTTCAACCGCTATGGTAGAAACCTCCGTGCTCTCTTCATCCGTTACCTTTAATTCATTCAGGTTAATGATATTGCTGCTTGCCCCATAAGGCTCATATAATTCTTCCGTGGCATCGAACAAGAGTCTTTCCAGACCTTCCGGTGCATACGGATCCACATCAGCATCAACAGCCTGTCCCAGACGGTAAGCTTCAGGAGCCACACGGATACCTACATCCTGCCAGTCATGGTTCTGGGCTTCTGCGGAATAAACGTTCAGCACTTCATATAAAGCGGGTTCTCCGTTCAGGCCAACCTTGCCTTCCGGATTCAGAACCCAGTCGGTTCCTTCGTCCGCACCGTACTGGGAACAAAGATCCCCTGTTTCGCTGTAGAAGGTATCCACCCAGCGGAGAGCGGCTTCCACATTTTTACAATTGTCGGTAATACATACTGCGCCGGAGCTTACGCCATAGTTCGGCATGGTCCATGCGATTTTTGTTCCGTCCGGTCCCGCAATAAGAGCCATACAAGCATAATGTCTGTACAGTTCATTATTGGATGCCGAATCAATCGCATCTGAAATCGTTCCGGATGTAAAGAACAGTACCGGCTCATCCGCCTGATTAACCAGAGTCTTCATCTGCTCACCGGTCTGGGTGAAGTCGCCGTCATAAATAGCGCCCTTCTTATAAAGTTCGTTGATAAATTTCAGGCCTTCCTTATATGCATCGCTTGTAGCTACGCTTACCACTTTATTCGTATCCGAATCCAGGGCTATGTAATCTCTCACATTAAAGGTTTCCGACTTGGTGGGCACAAAGGTATAGGCTCCCATCAGCCAGTCCTGCATACGTGAAAACCAGCCTTCCTGTGCGCCGGCCACTGCAATGCCGTCCGGCTTATATTCCAGGAACTTGGTGCATACATCCATGAATTCCTCAGTGGTAGTCGGGATTTCACATCCTATCTGATCCAGCAGGTACGTATTTACCCACATTTTCCTTGCATACTTACAATGATAACAGTCATTGATATTGGCCATGGAATAAATTTTTCCGTCGGTTTCACGAGTCACGCCCAAATCATAATCTCCCATAACCTTCAGATAATTAGGAACATTTTCTTCCGTCAGATAATCATCCAGGGGAATAAAAATGCCTTCCTTAACACCATACTTGGCAATATTGGGGCTTACGCCGAAAATTATATCCGGATAGTCGTCGGACTGCAGGATCATATTCAGCTTTTCTTCCCAGTCATCACGTCCGCCGGTCACGAAGCTCATATGGATTCCCGTCTTTTCTTCCATATACTTTGTGAAATCGTTGGTCGCAAAATCTTCCACGTTCGGCATGCTCATGGTGAACATGGTCATATCAATGGTACCGTCCTTTACAATAGGATAGGTGCCCGCATCATTTAATTCAACGGAGGCGGAATCTCCTCCTTTGGAAGAACCGCAGCCCGCCAGCATACCGGCAGACATTGCGATCGCTGTTCCGAAAACAATCATCTTTTTCAAACTTTTTATCATATTTTACCACCCCGTATTATGTATCTGAAAACAAATACATAGATACTTTCCTCTCCTTTAGTTTTGGTTCATGCCGCATGAAATTGTTGAATAACGCTTTGAAAATCTCCCGAAATTAAAGATGATGTCCAAAATGACGGATTATTAATTTGGAGCGCCCCATTAACCTGTCAATTAGCACATCATTCTTTTCTTTTCATATGTTATTTTATCCAACTTGTTCACTAATGCGCAACATACAATCTTTGATTTCACCAGACATTTTTTCAAAGTGCCCAAAACTTCAGAATCTTTTCTGATAATCGCTGGGCGCAACGCCCACAACACGCTTAAAAGCCCTCCTGAAAGAATAGTCACTGCTGTATCCCACAGCCGCCGCAACGTCCTGTACTGCCCTTCCTTCTTTTAAATATTCCTGTGCACAGCGTATCCTTCGTATCTCCAGATAGGAGGAAAAGCTGACACCGAACATTTTTTTAAAATCACGGTACAATTTTTTATCCGGTATGCCAAGCCAATCGGCCACGATCACCAGGCTGAAATCGTCCCGGGAAAAATCACGTTCTATTTTTTCTTCTATTTTCTTTTTCAGTTCTTCATCCTGATCATCTGTCTGCTCTTTTTTGTCGGCAAAATAACGCCACGTGTCAAAAATACAGCGTTCCATATCGGAGGCGGTTTTGACATGCTGCACCTGATTCATGATCCTGACGGACTGCTCCCCGCCGCACTTGTCGTCCAGACAGCGCAGGACAATGCAGCGCAGCAGTTCCAGGTTCTGTCCCATAGGCCCGCTTCCGGGTATCTTCAGGTAATTGTCCATCACCTGCTCCATCAGTTTGCACAGCTGCTCCTCGGTACCGCCCTTTATGGTATTTTCCAGCTGCATTTCCAGCTCCACGGGAAAAACCACATGCTGATGCCGGGGAATATCCTCCAGGATCAGAGGCATTCTCATCTTATAATACTGGGCATATTCGCAAATCCTGCATACATGCTCATATTCCTCGGAAACCGCAAAGGGCGAATCCGCAGGATCGCTGATTCCCGTATATATATTAATGGGAAACTGGCTGTATAAGGCGTAATTCACCTTTTCAAACAGCCGTTTGAGATCACGGTTTTCCAGCCCGTCCTCCCCGCAGGGAACCACGAGTATGTAAGAAAACGGTTCCATATTGATCATCCAGTAACAGCACGGCAGACACCGGGTCAGCTCCTCTTTCAGCGCCTCCTCAAGAATCTCCGGGGACTTCAGCATTTCATGCTTTTCGGAATCTCTCATCACAAGCTTGACCAGAAAGCACGGAAGATTTACCGAAAAGGTAATTCCCATGGTTTCCATTTCATTCTTTATCTCTTCCTCAGAATCATAGCTTCCGTAGAAAATTTTTCTGATAATTCCGTCTCTTGCCCACTGATACTGCTTATCCACAGTGGTCTGCAAATCCTCCACATGCTCCAGGACCCCGCCGAAATTCTTCCATATGTCGGTGGGCTTTTCCTGATATGTTACTTTTTCCGGATATTTTTCAGTGAACTTAACATACCGCTCTATCACCGGCCTGCGGCTGTTCCAATACCAGAGGCATATGGCGACCCCAATCAAAACAGACAGGATGCAAAGCAGTAAAATCACATATTTTCCGGGACCGATTTTGGAAAGCAGCTCTTTCCTGGGAATCACAGTAATTAAAGACCACTGATTATAATCGGTGGGCACCTTATTTATAGTAACGGAGCCGGAGCTCCAGCCAATTTCCTCCACATAATCCTTCCAATACCCATTTTCAGGAACCGGCTCCTCTCCCCTGTCATGCTGGGCATAGGCATACAAAACATCACCGTCGCTGTCGGTCAGGAAAGCCACCCCTTCATCATTTCCCAGGGTGCTGTGCAGCAATGTCTTTATCTGTGCCTTGTCTATCTCAATGACAACAATACCGTCCTCTTTTCCAAAGCCCTCATAATTAAAGTTCTGAAGGATGAGAAAACTCCCCTGGCCTTCGTCGCTCTTATCATATACCAGATTATTCGGCCCCAGCCTATACAACTTATCCATCAGAGTCTCATAGGTTTCGCTGTTTCTCACTATGGCTACCGTTGACATCCCTCTTTCATTATTGGGAATCACCTGGGGAATCTGTATCATATAAGTATCCCCTGCCGGAAAAATGCAGATCGTTTTCACAAACCGGTTCAACAGGGCATAATCAGGATAGGACTTCGCCAGCTCATATACTTTATAGTAATGACCCGTTCCCAGAAATTCACTTCTGTCATCCATATATTTTTTAAGCTTACTATCACTGCTGATATATTTTCCGATATTAGTCAGCTGATCCAATTCCTTGTTAAAGGTCACCGCTGCCTCTTTTGACAGATTCTGAGCCTTTTCTTTCTGGATATTCAACAGGGCATCCTGCATTGTAATATAAATCACAATAATAGCAACTGTCGGCGCCAGAATGATCGCCAGATACGAAAAAAGCAGCCGCATGGAAGCTGTCCGCATTTTGGGTATTTTCAGATATTGTTTCATGACACGCCCACTTCTTCCTGTGTAAATTTTGTTTTACGGATCCGGTACTCGCAGAACCTGAAAATAAAAAGGCCGTCCGTACACGGAAAAAGCATAAAAGTATCTTGCTTTTTCCGTATCCAGGCTGCCACATTACTGCCTCTATTTCCTCATCATATGTTCCAATCCCATATAATTCCAGCTCTGCTCTGTATTTTTCCTAAAACAACCCCCTGCAAAATACTGATACCTTGTACATTATACAATAACTATACAGGAATTGGTAGATATATAATCCTTTTTTTCTTTAATCTTCCATTTCTACTTTCAGCACATAATCGGTGCTGTCAGGGAGAACCGGGTTCGGGCCCAGATCTGCGAACACAATATCCGGATAATCACTGTGTACCCAGCTTGTGGAAACCGGAAGCTCATATCCGTCCGCCAGAGCACGGATCCCCTTTACCTTTGTTTTGTCGAGGCCTATAAGAGGAACCGGGCCGATTGTATTTTCATACATATGGAAGTAGTAGGTATTCCCTTTTCTTGTAACCCGTCCATAATCGGGCTTGGGAACATCCGCGATCCCACAGCCGTAAATACTCTCCTTGTTCTTTTTCATCCAACGCCCGATTTCCGCCAGAATCTCCACCGACTGCGGAGGGAAGTTCCCATAGGCATCAGGGCCCACATTCAGGAGCATGTTGCCGCCTTTGGAAACACATTCCACCAGCTTCTTGATGAGCATGGGAGCGGGCTTGTAGTATTGATCCGTTCCGCAGTAGCCCCAATGATTGTTCATTGTCACACAGGCTTCCCAGGCCAGAGGATTTCCTTCTATGTCCGCAAGGCCTTCCGGAGGGATAATCTGCTCGGGACTCACGAAGTCGCCATGATAAGGAGTGGGATTGCATTCTGCCAGCGAACCTCTTCCTTCTCCGCTCACTTCAAGACGGTTATCTATGATCACCTGCGGCTGCAGGGAACGAACCATATTTATCAGCTTGGTGGCTCCCCATTTTTCTCCCCTCATATCATCGTAGGAAAAATCAAACCAGAGGAGATCCAGCTGACCGTAATTGGTACAGATTTCTTCCACCTGTTTATGCATGTAATCCACATAACGGCTGAAATCCCGGTTCTCATTTCCGCATTCCGGATGATTGCGCATGGGATGATTCCTGTCCTGATAATGAGGATAATCTTCATGATACCAGTCAAGCAGAGTGAAATAAAGGCCTACCTTCAGCCCTTCCGCACGGACTGCATCCACATATTCCCGCACCAGATCCCGCCCGGCCTTTGTGTTGGTTGCCTTATACTCCGTATATTTGCTGTCAAACAGACAGAATCCGTCGTGGTGCTTGGCTGTCAGAACCATATATTTCATTCCGGCTTCCTTTGCCATGCGCGCCCATTCTTTCGGATTGAAATCTCTGGCGTCGAACTCCTCAAAATATTTCTGATACTCTTCTTTGGTCATTTCCTCCGTGCTGCGGATCCATTCGCCGCGGGCGGGAATGGAATACAGACCCCAATGGATAAACATACCGAATCTGGCATCCCGGTACCATTCCATCCGTTTGTCATACTCTTCTCTGTTAAACTGATACATAACCTCTCCTTCCCTGCGTGCCCCCTTACCCCGGCCTGTCCGTCCGAATGCAGCAGACAGACCGGAAAACATCGCAGTTATGTGATATTTTTATCTTCTGGTTATATTTTATCTGATTCAACAGACGATTGCTACATACAATTATTTTTTTGCCATACATTTTCAGCATATTTGTCTTAACAGGCAAAACAATAGCTTCCGCTCCCCAGTTCCTTTATCTGTCCGTCAGGAAGAACAAGGGTGGCACCGGTGTTGGACGGTATTTCACAGGAATAGATCAGAACGCCTTCCTTCTTTTCCCAGCTGCTGCGGATTGTTCCGTACGGGCTGGATACACTTCCTCCAGCATATGTAAGATCTCCGATGCAGGGCTCCAGGCGGAAATGACTGTAGCCGGGATTTTCTTCCTCCCTGCGTATGCCCAGAATCCATTCATACATCCAGGAGAGCACACTTCCCAGGGAATAATGGTTAAAAGAGTTCATGGCATTGTAGCCGCCGAAACCCTTTTCCACCGTGTAGGAATCCCAGTGTTCCCATATGCTGGTGGCTCCCTGTGTCACAGGATACAGCCAGGATGGGAAGGCTGTCTGAAGCATCAGCTTATAGGCATCCTCCGGATAGCCTGCCTTGCTCAGGGCCATATTCAGCAGGCCGGTTCCAAAGAATCCGGTTCCCACCTTATGTCCCAGCTCCCTTGTTTTCCGCAGGAGATGGGAAGCGGCCGCCTCCCGGTTATCGGCCACGCCATATTCCAGAGCAAGCACATAAGAGCACTGGGTATCGCAGAGTTCCCCGTCCATGTTCCTTGTTCTTTGATCCTCCGGGCTGATAAATGTACGGTTCCAGTAATCCTTTACTTCCTCCGCCAGCTTTCCAAAGTCCGCCGCATCCTCCGTCTCACCGATAATTGCCGCCAGTTCCGCCATCAGGGCGGCTTCCCTGTAATAAAAAGCATTCCACATCAGCTGCAGATCCGTTTCCTGAGGGGCAAGCCAGTCGCCCAGCGGGCCGACCACAGATATATCCCCTCTTCCGGGAAGTCCTTTATCCTTCATGTAATCCATATATTTTTTCAGACCCGGGTAAAAAGCGGTAATGGTACGTTTATCCCCGTATTGTCTGTACAGCTCCGCCGTCATGAAAATGGAAGCGCACTCATAGGTTATCCCCCCGAAGCCTCCGCCCACGGGCGCAATTTCCGGAAATTGTCCGTCAGGCTCCTGCAAATCCGCCATCGCCTGTAAATTGCGCTCATAAAACTGCTTCAGGAAACCATTGTGCAGAGCCGTATGGCAGAATACATGGGTATCTCCCGCCCAGCCCATCCTCTCATTTCTCTGAGGACAGTCGGTGGGAATATTGATAAAATTACAGCGCTGTGACCATTTCACATTTTCCGCAAACCGATCCAGCAATTCATGGGAGGAATGGAAGCTTCCCTCAAAATCCGTTACAGAGGAATACTGGAGACTTTCCACTTCTTCCGCCTCCGGCGGATTATCGGCGCCGCTTATTTCTATATAACGATAGCCATGGAAGGTAAACCGTGGCTGCCAGATCTCACCGCCTTTTCTCCCGGCACAAATATACACATCGGTGCTGGTGGCATCCCTGTAATTTTCCACCATAAGCCTTCCCACCAGATTTACGCCGCCTTCCCCGGCCGCATATTCCGGCAGATCCGGGTAGAGCATTTCTCCATACCGGATAACAAGGCGTGTTCCTTCCTTTTCCTGAAAACGGATACGCGGCACACCGGCCATTTCCTGGCCCAGATCATAGATAACAGTATGCGCATCCATAAAGGTACGGCTGCAGGCTTTCCGGCTGTCCACCACATATACCGGGGCATCATAACCGCCCAGAAGCAGGGGCTTTGTCTCATTAACCCCCGGCCAGGCCCGGCCGAATCCCGGAGGCATGGCCCGGTATTCATCGATGGGAACCGGTTCATAAGTCACCGGCTGTTCCCAGCCCGTTTCCGCAAAATCCGCTTTGGAATAGTCTTCATACAGCCCCAGCCTTCTTCCGTCTGTCTGTTCCCCCAGGAAAAATCCGGAATACCGGTAAGGCCCTTCCCCGTAATAGCTCCAGTCCCGCGTATTGGAAACCCGCACCTGTCTGCTGCCGTCATCATAGGTAATTACGATTTTGGCAAAAAAGGCTTCCTTATCTCCCCAGAAATTATAATTCTTCACGGTAAAGGTCTGGGCATCCGACCACCAGCCGGACGCCAGGGTCACTCCCACACAATTGTCCCCTTCCCCTATTTTGTCACTGATGTCATAGGTCTGGTAGTTCAGCCGCCTGTCATACTGGGTATTTCCCGGCGCAAGCAGACGGTCTGTTATATCCTGTCCGTTCACGCGGCATTCATAAATTCCCCGGGAAGTGATATACAGCCTGGCCTGTACTGGTTTTCTGTCCTCCCGTGTACGGATGAGCGTACGAAACATGGGGATGGATGAATGGGAAGGATCTGCCGTAACCTGGGCTGAGCTGAGAGAAAAACAGCTTTCTCCCGATTCCGTTTGGGTAAGACGGATCCCTTCTTTTTTACAAAAGATTCCTTCCCTGCCGTACAGGCCGCCCTCCGGCGTTTCCCGTATGAATTCCGCGGAAGGCGCGCGCATATTCCGGACTGACAGATATTTGAAACAGGCGCTGTCCCCCTCCCCTGCAAAAAAGCCGATCTCGTTCAGCCTGGGATAGGTCAGCACGTCATTATTTCCTCTGGGATTCAGCGTTCTTCCCTTTACCGTCCTGCCGAAGAACTCCTGCTTTGCCACTGCATCCACAAGCACTCCGTCCAGATAGGTAAAGGCATTATTGCCGTCCACTTCTATCCGAAGGCAATGGAAATCATAGGCATTTTCTTCGGTGATAAGAGAAGAATCGCCTGCCTCTGCTTCTCCAGTTCCCTGTGCCGCTGTGCTCTCCTGAGATGAATCCTCCCTTTCAAAAGGAACGAGCGGAACGCTGGCAAAGGGAATGTCTTCCCTGTCTCCGGGTGCATAGCCTGCCCTGTAGATGTCCAAAGTGGGCATTGCATTTCCTGCCGCTTGCCCCTGCGCCGGTTTCCCCGCCAGTGCCTGCAGGTTGATTTCATAGCGGATATAGTTCTCTCCTTCCAGTCCATATTCGTTCTGGTTTTTATCTAGCAGCCGGAAATCATTGGCGCCGAACACCACACCTGCTCTCCGCGAGCCCGGTTCCAGACGCAGCTCCGTCTCTAGGATAAATACCCCTCTGGCCTGTGCGCATACATGAAAACGAGGTGCGGCAATCCACTGTGCGCCTTCCCAGGCATGGTTTATATCCTCCTCTTCTGCCGAAAAGTTAAGCATGCCTGTCTCAAAGCAGGTATCCTCACAGGCGCTGTTTCCTCCGGCATCCCACGCCTGCACCGACACAGAATATACCGTACAGGCTTCCAGTTCTTCTCCGTCATACTCCACCCCTCTGGATTCTCCTGTTTCCAATTTCCCGGAATCCCAGACTATCTTTTCCTGCGCTGCAGGTGTCACCTTTTTTACAAGAATCCTGCAGGCGCTCTGCCTCATGTTCTTTTCTTCGGAAGAAAAGAACCATGAAAAACGAGGACGTTTCTCATCCAGGCCAATGGGGGCCTTCTGGTATTCCACATAAATTTCTTTGATTGCAAAACTCATAATAATATCTCTCCTGTTCGTTTCCATGTTGCCTGTTAACGGGAAAATTTTCCTTATGCTTCTATTATAATTATAAAAAAAAAGACTGCCAGTTTTTCCGGTAACGACTGATGGAGAAAGCACATCATGCTTTCTCCACTAATCATTCGGCTGACCTATCCTTTTACTCCTCCAACAACAATACCTTTCACAAAATATTTCTGGAAGAAAGGATAAATGCACAGTACAGGCAGGATACCGATTACCGCAATCGCCATTCTAATGCCGATACTCGGCAGATTAGCCACATTCACGCTGGATGCCGCGGAAGACTGCCCGCTGGTCAGGAACTGAATGTTTGTAATAATCGTGTTCAATATGGCCTGGATGCTGAACAGCTTATCATCAGTTATGTAATACAGGCTGTTCATCCAGTCGTTCCAGTAACCAAGCCCTATCATTAGAGCCATGGTCGCCATAATCGGCTTTGACAGGGGCGTCACCACCTGGAAAAGAATCCGGTATTCACCGCCGCCGTCGATGCGTGCCGCTTCTATCAGGGCATCCGGAATATTGGCCTGGAAGAAGGAACGCATCATGATAATATAGAAGCCGTTCATGAGAAGCCCGGGAATAATCAGCGCCCACAGGGTATTTTTAATATGAAAGGACTGCGTCCACATCATATAGGTAGGTACCAGGCCGCCGTTAAACAGCATGGTAAAAAATACGAAGAAAGCAAAGAAACCGCGCCACGGAAGCTCTTTTCTGGACAGAGGATAAGCAAACAGTGTCGTCATAAGCACACTCAATGTTGTTCCCAACACGGTTACCAAAATGGTAATTCCATAGCCCTTTATAATCTTCATACTGCTGCTGAACAGATAAACATAGGCATTCATACTGAAAACCTTCGGGATAAAATTGTACCCTTCCCTCATCAGTGTCGCTTCGTCCGTCAAAGAGGAGGACAGCAGAAGGAGAAAAGGTGCAACCGCCGCTGTACAGAGCAGGATAAAAATAATATTTAAAACGATCTGGCCCGTTTTGTTTTTACCAACCATAATCTTTTCTCCTTTCTTAGAATAAAGCGCTGTCTTCATCTACCTTGCGGACGATGAAGTTGGCTGTCAGCACCAGGACGAAGCCCAGTACAGACTGCAGGAAGCCTGCCGCCGACGCACGTCCCACATCATTAAGCTGTGTCAGTCCCTTATAAACAAATACATCGATGGTATCCGTTACCGATGAAAGAAGGCCGGAACGCATCGGTACCTGATAGAACAGGCCGAAATCCGAATAAAACATACGCCCGATGGCAAGAAGTACCATGGTGATAATCGTTCCCTTCAGTCCGGGAAGCGTCACATGCCATACCTGTTTCCACCGGTTGGCTCCGTCCACCGTAGCTGCCTCATAGAGAGAGGAATCAATCCCGATGACTGTAGCGTAATAAAGAATGCTGCTGTACCCAAAGCCCTTCCAGAGGTTTACAATAACCAGAATGAAAGGCCAGTATTTTGTTTCCGTATACCAGCTTATCTTTTCCCCTCCCATTTTCACAAACAGGCTGTTCAGGAATCCGTTGTCCTGGCTCAAAAAGCCATATACGATATAGGATACCACCACCATGGAAATCAGATAGGGGATCAGGATCAATGTCTGATATACCTTTTTATTCATATTTCCTCTTAGGAAATTCAGCATGACCGCAACCGTTACCGCCAGCAGATTTCCAAGAAGAATGAAGGTCAGATTATAGCCAAGGGTATTCCGGACAATATTCAGGGCATCATTTGTCCGGAACAGATAGGTGAAGTTACTGAAGCCGCACCAATCGCTGCCCCAGATTCCTTTACTGTAATTAAAACGCTTAAATGCAATTACCAGACCCGCCATAGGAATATAATTATTGATCAGCAGATAAATAAAACCCGGCAGCATCATGGAAAGCAGCGCCAGCGTCATTTTGTTCCGGCCCTTTTTTTTACTCTTCGTCTGTTTCTTTGCCAACGTAGCCGTTCCAGCCATTTTACTCTTCCTTTCTTAACGCATTTTCCCTGGAAGAGCCATTTTCAGGAAGGGGGATCCTTTGAAAATGGCTCTTATATCTTTTTCCGTATTTCTAAGAACAGGTTTTCTGCTTATTTCTGTGCAAAGAAATCATCCAGCTGTTTCTGTTTTTCTGTCAAAATATCCTGAAGGCCTGCTGCTTCCAGTTCCCCATTTGCCTGTGCGATGGTGGATTCCGGATCTACCGTTCCTGCCAGCAGGGCTTTGTAATACTTATCCATAACATTGCTGCATGCGGAATACTGGTCCACAACGCTGCTGGTGTCAAAGAAGAAGCCATACGCTTTGCTCTTCATGGTATCCTTATTAAACTGGATTAAGTCTTCAAAGAAGGTGGGGCCGTTGTAGTCAATGGGGTTAGACCATCCTGAGTAGGGAGCTATCCAATAAAGGTCTGCCATGCCGTAACCGCAGTCCGCAGCGGTCTTTCCTTCGGGGAAGGAAATAGTTCCGTCATCATTTTTGGTATAGTGCTTGCCTTCAATGCCGTTGTTAAGCAGGACACAGACATCCTTATCCGTATAAAGCATCTGCAGGGCCGTCCAGGCGGCATCTTTATTTTTAGAATTGGCGTTAATGCCGTAGCACAGTTCCGAATATGAATTGGCTACCGACCAGGGTTCAATTACAACGGTACGTACTGCGCCTGCCAGTTCATTATTTGCATAGTTATCAAAGCAGGAAACTGCTTTCTGATTGGCAATGAGCTGGGAACCTGCCTCTGTATTGCTCAGGGCATCCGCCATGATCAGGCCGTCCTGATACCATTTTCTTGTCCAGCCTATGAACTCCTGGAAATCATCCGTATCAAACAGATTCTGAACTTCGGTTCCCTGTCCGCAGTCAGGAATCACACCGATAAATTTTCCGTCTCCCAGACCGTCCCAGGTCCAGCCATTCACCATGGTGTCGCCGGACTGCGGTACCAGTGCATATCTGTCCGGGTATTTTTCGTGAACTTCATGGAGAAAGGCATCGATTTCTTCCAATGACCACTTATGATAGGGTTCGATTCCGAATTCCTCTGCAATCGCCTTATCAATATTGAGGCCGAAACGGTTGCCGAAGTTTCTCAGATTGGGAATGGCATAAATCTGTCCGTCCACTGTAGTTCCTTTTATTTCTTCTTCAGACCATATGGCTTTGAAATCATCCGCTGCCGATGCATAATAATCATCCAGCGGAGCCAGCTGTCCATTTTTTACATAGGTGGTAAGGGGCGTCATAAATGCCGCGATAACGTCCACTTCATCGCCTGTGAGCAGAAGGTTGGACTGCTGCAGCCAGTTTCCCATGGATACAAAGGTGAGATTCAGATGTACTCCGTATTTGGATTCCGCGATTTCATTGATGGCTGTTTCCACTTCCCCCGCATCGGGCATATCATATGCGGTAGGGATACATACATTTACTTCTGTAACGGTTCCGCCCGCTGCTGCGCTTTCACCGCCTGCTGCCGCAGAACCTTCTCCGCCCGCACTTGCCGTGCCGGACCCGCAGGCTGCCAGAGATACCCCCATTACTGCTGCCGTCATGACTGCTGCCGCTTTTTTTAAAAATCTTTTCATCATAATTCCTCCGCTTTTCATAATCCGTTTTCCGTCCGAACCGCATGCTGTCCGCAACATGAACTTTCTTTTGATAATTATATTGTAGTCATTTTACGGGAGACTCTCTATAATTTTTATGATATCCCCTGGCACTTTTGTGACACATATTGTAATGGGTTTTATACTTTTATATAATTATTGTTGCTTTTGTGACACCGGTTTGTGCTTTTATGACATTTATTATATACTACATAAAAAGGCGGTGAAGGCCTTGATAAAGATTTATTTGGATAATTATTGTTATAACAGGCCATTTGACGATCAGACACTTGTAAATGAAATGGGAGGAGTCTCCTCTTAATAAAGGACTTGGTATCAGACCTTTAGGTAAGAAGGCCCAGTGATATTCAAACACCCAGAGATAATGATTCTTCTAAGCTTCGGTTAACGCCAGGGTTTTTATATTTGTACACACATGCCCTCTGCCCTGCACGATGCAGCCATGCAGCTTTACCGTCAGTATTTGATTGTCGGGGGTATGCCAGAATGTGTGATGCAGTTTGCGGAAACAAAAGATTATATTCTTGTGCGGCACACACAGGGCACTATTTTGGCCAGCTATCTCAATGATATGAGTAAATATAATAATATTAATGAAATTAAGAAAACACGGCTTGCCTATGATAACATCACCGTTCAGCTTTCCAGAAAAAATACCCGCTTCCAATACAAGCTAATTAAAAAAGGAGGCAGAGCCTCCGAGTTTGAAAATGCAATCGAATGGCTTTGCCTGTCGGGTATTGTATCACAAGTATATAAGGTAAAACAAATCAAAAAACCTCTTGAAAACTATCGTGATATTGATGCATTTAAAATTTATGTATCCGATTTGGGTTTGCTCTGTGCGAAGAAGGATCTGGCCGCAAATGACATCCTTTACATGACTGATGAGTTAAATGATTTCAAAGGCGGAATGACCGAAAATTATGTCAATGTCCAGCTTAATATTAACGGCTATAAAACTTACTATTGGGAATCAGAGCGCGGAGCTGAGATCGATTTTATCATTCAGCGCGACGGTCATCTTATTCCCATTGAAGTCAAGTCGGCCGACAATACCAGAGCCAAAAGCTTAAGAGTCTATATGGATACCTATAAACCGGCCTATGCAATCAAGCTTTCTTCAAAAAACTTCGGTTTTGAGGATGGTAAAAAGACCGTTCTGCTCTATGCTGCTTTTTGTATTTAAAGTTATTTTTCATATTTTGTCCTGCGATAGCATACCTGCTATCGCAGAACAAAACATATCTCATTTACTCATAATCCTCAATCCGCCACTCATCCTTCCAGTCAATATAAACCATATCTCCCTCAAACCTCAGCGGCAGCCATACATAATCGGCAATAGAGGTATTCCTCATATCCGCATCATCCAGACTGTCATCCCTGTTGTCCATTTCTTCCGGCTTCACATCCCCACCGAAGATTTTTTCAAATACTGCTGCATACTCTTCATATTTTCTATCCATATGTTCGGGAAGCCAGCGATCCGCACAGGCGATATAGAGATCCTTTTTTCCCGGGACCTTAAATATAGAAGAAATCTGGGAATGAAAAGATGTGCTGCTTTCATCATCCGGATGCGGATTACCCAGCACTGTATAGGGTCCGTGCCAGGTATCTGCAACAGCCACCTCGGAAGGATTAGGCAGGTACCCCGTAGTCCCGGAGGTAATAAGATAATGCTTCCCTTTCCGCAGGCAATGAGCTGTCGCTTCCCTTACAAAAGGCGGCTGGGTATGCGGAAAATGTGTGCTGTAATAGCCTGTTACATCCGTATAATCCGCAGTCAGATCCGCACAAATTGTCTCGCTGTGTACCCGTTCAAAATAATAATAAGCCTTCCCGTCCGGCGCAACCGCCAGATCAAAATCTCCTGCGCTCATATTCAGGGGCTTCAGTCCTTCCCGTACTTTGGTATACGGCCCCAGGATATCATCCGCTGTCATAACGGTTTCTGTCTGCGTTCCGTCACGATGCATGATTTTCAGCCATGCTACATATTTTTTAGTTTCTTTATTATAAATGATATGCGGCCTGTCCATCTGGGAAGAGGGATGCAGAGAGGATTCCGGGTCATCCGGTTCCGGCGGAATTATCACCCCGCAGTCCTCCCAGTTATACAAATCCTGAGAAGTATAGCATCTGACTCCCCAATGCCATATGTCATTCTCTCCTGTTGTTTTTTCCTTATTTTCCCCATACCAGTAATAGGTGCCGTCAAGATACATGATGGAACCCCCATGAGCCTGGATCCGGTTTCCGTTTGTGTCCAGCCATACCTGGCCGGGACGAATACTGTTATATTTCATAGTCTTCTCCTTATTCTTTTACGCCTCCCAGCGTAATACCTTTGACGAAATATTTCTGGAAGAAGGGATAAATAATCAAGATGGGCAGGATCCCCACCGTGGCGATGGCCATCCGTACCGTTGTGCTGGGCATCTTGATATTCATGCCTCCTACCGCTGAGGAATTCTGAAGCAGCGCCTGTATATTTTCATTAATATTATTCAGGATGATCTGAATAGTGTACAGATGACCGCCGCCTCTTTCCGTCAGATAATACATACCATTCTGCCAGTCATTCCAGTACATCAGGCCGGTCATCAATCCGATGGTTGCCACAATCGGCAGGCTGAGAGGCATCACGATTTTACAGAAAATACCGAACTCGCCAGCCCCGTCCAGCCTGGCTGCTTCTATCAGGCTTATGGGGATGCTGTTCAGAAAATAATTCCTTACCAGGATAACATTGAAGGCATTCATCATCAATCCGGGCAGAATTAAGGCCCAGACGGTATTCCTTATATGAAAATAATTCACATAGGTATAGTAAGTAGCCACAAGCCCACCATTAAAAAGCATGGTAAAAATAAGCATAAAACTGAGGATTTTCATACCCGGAACTTCTGTCTGGCATATCGCATAAGCAAACAGTGTCGTCACCAGAATACTTGCAGCCGTTCCCACAGCCGTTACCATAATCGTCATAACATAGGCGCGTCCGATAGTATTCCACTGCACCGCTATGTAATGATAGGCATCCAGACTCCATTTCTTCGGGAAAAAGGAAAAGCCGTTGGCCGTTGCCCAGGTATTATCCGTAAAAGATGCAACAATCAGCAGAACAAAAGGTAAAAGGGCCATCAGCGCGAACAGGCCGCATACCAGATGGGCTATCAGCTGGGTCACTAGATTTTCTTTTGATTTCACAAAGGACACCTCCTAAAACAACGCGCTGCCGGATTCGTATTTCTTTACCAGCTTATTAGCGCCGATAATCAGTACGAAGCCTACGATGGACTGATAAACACTGGCTGCACTGGACATACTGTAGTCGTTATTCTTCATCAGCGCCTGATAAATATACACATCCAGGGTTCTGGTTACGGAATACAGGGATCCGCTGTTTCTCGGCATCTGGTAAAACAATCCGAAATCCGAACGGAAGATCTGCCCCACGCTGAGTATAAACAGAGTGATAACCGTAGGTTTGAGAAGAGGAAGAGTAATGCATTTGATTTGCTGCCATTTTGTGGCCCCGTCAATCCTGGCCGCCTCAAAATAATCTACACTGATCCCCACTATGCTGGACAGATATATGATCATACTGTAGCCAATACCCTTCCAGACATTGACGAATACCAGAATAAAGGGCCAGTATTTTTTCTCCTGATACCAGTTGATTCCCGCATGCCCCAGAGGTTCCAGAATACCTTTATTGAACATGCCCGTTTCTGCCGACAAAAAGGTAAAGGCGAGATAACTGACTATAACCCAGCTCATCAGATAAGGAAGCAGAATCAGACTCTGATAAAGTTTTTTTGCTGTTTTTTTACGGATTTCATTAATCAGGATTGCCACAGCGATGGCTGTCACGTTTCCTACCAGGAAAAAAGCTATATTATAGAATATGGTATTTCTGGTAATAATCCATGCATCTGCGGATGCAAAAAGAAACTTGAAATTGTCAAAGCCACACCATGGGCTCCCCCATATTCCTTTCTTAAAATTCAATTTCTTAAACGCAATTACAATCCCGAACATTGGGAGGTAATTGTTTATAATCATATAGATGAAGCCTGGCAGTGCCATCAGATAAAATGGCAGTATTCTTTTCCAGCGGATTTTTTTCCGGGGTGGTTTTGCAGCACCTGTTGCCGATGCTTTCCTTTGACTCATTCTCTTCTCTCCACTCCTTTCCCTTTCCTTCCATTTTCGGAGCCGGCAGGATATCCTCCCGGCTCCCTCTGAATCCAACAGGCTTCCTATTTATTTGCAGCCCATTCATCCAGCTGTTTCTGGTTTTCTTCAATTACCGTATCAATCCCTGCAGCCTTTAATGCTTCCCGGAACTCTGCGAGATTGGTTTCCGGATTCAAAGTACCGCAGTTCACACTGGGAATATACTGCTGAATCACTGCCGTTACTGCAGAATATTCAGTGGATACCTCTTCAATATTAAAGCAGTAGCCCAATGCAGGAGATTTTCTGGAATCCGGAATACTGTCGCTGAATTCACGGATAATGGCATTTTTGTTTATAGGAGAAGGGCTCATCAGCGGCCATGCCAGCCTGTCCCCGTATACTCCATAAGGCTGATAATAAGGAAGCGTGGTCGGATCATCCGCGAGGTATTTAATCAGTGTGCCTTCCTCATTTTCTTCCAGCACCTCATAATCCTGCCCTTCGATTCCATACTGCAGAAGCCATGCTGCTTCATCATGTTCATAAATGTAATTCAAAGCCTCCACAGCCTTTACTTTATCCACAGTCGTAATAGGAACACTCCAGAGAATATTCTGGAAACGATCACCTGCAGTATAACCGTCAATAATCTTCAACGTCGTTAAATCCATCCCAACCTTAGCTTCCGTATCCCAGATACCGCCTGGTGTACTCCATGCAAAATATCCCAGATAATTGCCGCCTGCAACAAGGATATCCCTGTCCTCCGTATTCGTAGCCGCATCCTTGGATATATATCCCTTCTGTGCCCAGTCATACATCCGGTTCGCATAATCTTCGTAATCCTGTGTTTCATATACATTAGATATGGTCATATTCTTGAAATCCTTATTAAGCATAAGGAATCCCGATGCCGAGGTAGCTCCCAGCTTATCATATTCAAATGCATTTCTGGAAAGAGGTTCTTCTGAAGTAGCTTCCGGAATCAGACAGAAGAAGTTATCGCCTTCTCCTGCTTTCACATCAGCGAAAATCTTTTCTATTTCATCCAGTGTATAGAATTTATTTTCATCCACTGTGACTCCATACTTATCCAGAAGATCCTGGCGTGCCACATAACCATAGGATTCACCCTGAATATAAGCATTCGGCATTCCATAAAGCTCACCGTTATAATAGCCCCCGGACATTGCGGAACCGCACTTTTTCAAAATAGCCGCGCCATGCTCGTCAATCACATCATCCAGTGTTTCAATCAGTCCGTTACTCACCAGGTTGCCCACGCCAGTTCCTACTGAAAGGCAGAGATCCAACTGTTCTCCGGAAGAAACCGTCAGAACGGTTTCATTTGCCATATTGCTGAAGGATACGGGCTCCAGTGTTACATGAACACCGATATCCGGTTCCATCATGGCATTCAATGCATCTTCCACTGCCTGGAAACCGGAATTTGTACTTCCCATAGAAGGCCACTGCCAGATAATTTCCGTCAGTTCACCATCATAGGCTTCCTTGACCGCCTCCGAACTTTCCCCGCCTGCCTGCTCCGTTCCCGCAGCAGCCTCATCTCCTGCTGGTTCCGCATTCCCCTGAGCAGAAGAGCTTCCCTGAGCCGCAGAATTTCCCTGACAGCCGGTAAGGCCGGTAAGGACTACCGCCATACTTAACATAACCGCCAACGCTTTCTTTTTCATACTTTACCTCCTTATATATTTTGTCTGTTTTGATGGTCTCATTGTACTTTTATATGTATGTTTTTACCATAATCACATCAAACCTGGGTATTACTTTTTCAAACCTTTTAGGCAAAAATAAAAGTTTCCATACTTTGCATTGACATCGCATGGAAACTTTTTATTATACAGAGAATGGATGGAGCCTGTGATTGATGCAGGGTTCCGCCCTACTCCTTCTCCTGATACCTGGTAGGCGGGCATCCATAATACTTTTTAAACATATTATGAAAATTAGTATAATGGGAATACCCAACTTTTTCAGCCACCTCATTGGCATTATAATCCCCCAGTTCCAAAAGTGACGCCGCCATCTTCATCCGTTCATTAATGATAAACTGGCTGACGGAAACACCCTTTTCTTTTTTGAACAGACGGTTGAGATAGACCGGATGAAAATAAAACCGTTCTGCTAACCCGTTCACTCCCAGCTCGCAATCCCCAAGGTTTTTAATGATATACGCACTGATTTCCTCCACCATTTCCTTCGGACATTTTTTCTTTCCCTGTTTTTCATTTTCCTGCAGTACCTGTTCCTGCAGCATATATTTTCCATATTCCTGATATCTCGCCGCTTCCCGCGTTTTGGTGAGACGCTGTACCACACGCTGAATCACTTCACCGATTTCTTCATATTTGGCAGGAATCAGGATATAATCCTGGCAGCCCAGGCAGATAGCCTCCCTTGCATATGCAAAGCTGGCATGGCAGGTGAGGAAAACACATTCGATATCCTTCTTGTTTTCCCTCACCCAGCGCAGCAGTGCCAGGCCGTTTTCACCCGGCATTTCAATATCGCAGAGCATGATATCCACCGGATTGTTTCTGATACATTCTTTCCCGGCTTCCACATCATAAGCTGTATATACCTGTTCAATTCCGTACTTTTCCCAGGGAATCTCCTCCTTCATGGTTTCTGCTGTCAGCACTTCATCATTCACCATCAAAAGCCGCATCCTGCACCTCCAAATCATAAGGAAACTGTATCGTCACACAGGTTCCCATCCCAACATCCGCACTGATTAAAATATCCGCCGTTTCCCCATAAAAATACCTGAGCCTTTTTAAGGAATTCACAAATCCGATATGTTCGCCGTCTATATTTCCGTTGCGCATCCGTTTGTCCAGGTTTTTCACTTCTTCCTCTGACATTCCTGCTCCGTCATCCATAATCATGAATGTAACAATTCCGTCAATATACTGTCCCAGCAGGGATATATGGGTTATCTGTCCCTGCTTCACTGCATATTTCACTATGTTCTCCACAAAATTATGGAGCAGAAGAGGCGGTACGCGCACGAAGGAAATCTCAGGGTCATACTCATACCTCACTTCTATGCTGTCCGGATAGCGTACCTCCGCCATACGGATATAGCCTTCTATCAGCTTCTGTTCTTTCGGAAACAGTTCCAGGCTTTTGCCGCTGCGGAAAATATAGCGGAAGTACTCGGACAGATAAATAACAATATCCTGAATAGCGCCTGTTTCCTTACGCTGGGCCAGCGTATAAACCAGGTTAAAAGTATTCAGCAGAAAATGGGGATGGATCTGAAGCTGCAGATTTTTCAATTCCATTTTCTGGCGATCCAGCTCTTTCTCATAATTTTCTATTTTCAGCGTCTTAATCTGATCCGCCATCTGGTTAAAGGATAAAAAAGAGTAACTGTATTCAATAGAATTGGCTTTTTCCTGAATCCGATAATCCAAATCGCCCTCCTGCAGCCGCTTATGTGCCTGATTTACCAGACGGAGCGGATTCAAAAGGAGATTGGATATTACCAGATATAAAACAGGAATCAACAGAAGCGCAATAAAGGTTCCCGCACGCAATACCATGTAAAAAACAGAGATCCCACCCAGGATTTCACTTCTGCTCAGGCTTCCGTTCAGGAACGCCTTCCCTTTTTTCAAAGGCAGAGATATGGCAATCACGTCTTTGTCCGGCGGTACCGCGGCATCGGCAGCAAAAGAAAAGCTGGCCTGCTTGTACTGCACATCTTCCGACAGCTGTTCAGCGACATCATCCAGATATATCCAGCCGCCGTAGATAATCTCCCTGAGTTTCACGAACATGCATAAAAGCGGCCTCCCGTCCACCAGATACACATTCCAGCCCGAGTTGATACCTTTTTCCATCTCAGAAAGTACAAAATCCTCACCATTAATTTTGCCTGCTCCGGTAATATCCCATACCAGTGTGTCTTCCACCTCAGGCATATGAAAAAAATAACCGTCCGCACCGTCCACCATACGCATGTTATTCAGGAACTTATGATAAAACCGTATTCTGGCTCCCAGATACTGCTCATCACCTTTCTGACCTGCCAGTATGGTTCCGTCCGTATCCTCGTTTTTCATATTCCACAAAAGATAGCCCGTATCCTCCATCCGGTGCAGCAGCTCGGTATTATAATTTTCCATAACGCTGGTTACCGATAAGGCCGCCTGTTCGGTCATGGCTTCTATAGCCGCGTGGCTGAGGACAATAGCCAGGATATTCAGCGGAAGCACCAGAATCAGAATGATCAGGACTACTTTGGTGGAAATAGACTGCATCAGATGGAATGCTATATGTCCGGCTTTCTTTATTTTTTGTTTCACTTTCCGCCCCCCTTTCTCCCTTTTTTCAGTGTAATCGGATTCTTAAGGAAATGCAATATATGGGAATACAGCTGCAGCCGCTGCCTGCAATACAGGCAGCGGCCGTATAATTTTTCTTTCGGAATTCTGATAATAGAATTCCGGGTTCATAATAATGGACTGTTTTCCCTATACAGCATGAACCGCCGCATATCCGGTCTGCAGCCCGCCGCTCCTCACGGCAATCCCGATTTTCCCGGCCTCCGATACCTTTATAATCAGCTGGGCCGTACCATGGAAGGTATGGCAGGACATCTGACCTATCTGATCCTCCGTACAGGGATTCCCGCTTCCCAGTGCCGCAGGCACTGCCGGGCCGGTAAGCTCCGCCTGTATTTCCCGTTCCTCTGCCGGCAGGCGGACACCGTTTTCATCTGCAATCATAATCCGGATATAGCAGATATCCTGACCATCTCCCTTCAAAGTATCCTGTTCAGGCTCTGCCAGAATCCGGACGGCTTCCCCGGCTGTAACAAGGCTGCCTCTGCTGATTTCCTTTCCTTCCCGATAGCTGACTGCTTCCAGAATTCCCGGTGTATAAGAAATATCCATTTTGGCTGTCAGCCGTTCATAAGGAACACGTCCGAGAGATGTCCCGTTCAGGATAAATTCCGCTTCTTCTCCCGGCCCATAGCTTACCGCAGAAACCATTCTTCCTTCCCATTCGCTTCCGAAGGACCAGTCGTCATTTACATCCGGCCAGTGCCATCCGCTTCCATAGAATTCATCTCCGTAATGGCTGGGATGGGTGGTAAAAAGCCAGGTTTTATCCGTATGCCCCCACATGAGTTCCCTATAAAAGGACTGGGGCCTCCTCTCTCCGGTCATCAGGAAATCCGACTGCCAGGAGGTTCTCCATGGATAGGCAGCCATGAATTGAAAAGGCTTATTTTCTTTTTTCCAGTATACCTGCCCGACTCCCACTTCTCCCAGATAATCCACGGCTGCCCAAATAAAATCACCTATGACCCATGGATATTTTTTTACACCCTCCCAATAATCATAGGTGCTGCAGGCATGGGTTTCCGTCGCACAGATGACTCTGTCCGGGAAAGCCTCATGGTCTTTTTCATAACGAACGTTCAGATAGTTATAGCCCACAATATCAAGCAGTGCCGCATAATCTTTGGTTTTTTCCTTCCAGCTGTCTTCCTTGTCTTCCAGGATATTCGCTTCAAAGTTTGTGCCCACTTCCGTATCCTCACCAAAAATACCGCAGATCGCGGACAGAACAAACCGGGTAGGATCCAGGGAACGGATTTTCTCACTCAGCCTTGCCGACCAGGCGGCACCGTCATTCCTGCCGTCCCTCTCTCCGATCTCATTTCCGATGGAATAGGAAATGACACAAGGATGGTTTCTGTCCCTTTTTACCATCCATTCCATATCCCGTTCCCACCAGTCCTCAAAGTACAGATGATAATCCATAGGGACCTTGCCCAGGCGCCATACATCAAAACACTCATCCAGCAGCAGCATGCCCAGCCTGTCACATATTTTCAGCATAGCGAGGGACGGGGGATAATGGCTGATACGTACGGCATTGTAGCCTGCGGACTGCAGGAGGCGGATTTTACGTTCCTCCGCTTTTGCGTAGGCGCAGGCCCCCAGCAGGCCGTTATCATGATGCAGACATCCGCCTTTCAGCTTCACAGTCCTTCCATTCAGGCGGAATCCATTCTCAGGATCCACCGAAATCGTACGGATTCCAAAGGTATCCTCCGCAGTGTCCCAAATCTTCTCCCCTTCTTTGACAAGTACCCTGTAGGTATACAGCACCGGCGTATCAGGCTCCCATCTGCGGGGCTTCTCCACTGTTACAGGAATACGGCAGGGCGCTTCCTCACCTGACCGGCTGGTTTTCACCTGACGGCTGGCTGTTCCCGCCGCCTTCCCTTCCGGATCCAGTACCTCACACACAAGGGTAAGTTCCCTCTCTTCTTCCTCACAACTTGTGAGGGAAACAGCAAACTCCGCAACGGCGCTGTCTTCAGCCACCTCCGGGGTTGTTACAAAAACATCCCAGGGTCTGATACAGATCCTCTCTCCCAGCCACAGGCTCACACTCCTGTAAAGACCGCCGCCGCTGTACCATCGGCTGGAAGGCTGTCTGCTCTGGGTAATGATTTTCAGGATATTCTTCCTTCCATCAAACCGGAGCGCACTGCTGATATCCACCTGAAAAGGCGTGTAACCATAGGGATGCAGGGCGAGCAGTTCCTCATTCACACTGATTTCACTGTTCATATAGGCGCCGTCTATATCCAGGAGAACCGTTTTCCCTTCCCAGCTCTTCGCTGCTTCCAGCTCCTTCCGGTATACGCCCTCACCCTGTCCGAAGTAGCCGTTTCCCGGGCCGCCCGCAGCCTGGGGGGATCGGGGCTTGGTGATGATAAAATCATGGGGCAGATTGACTGTTACAGCCTCCGGCCTCTGAAACACAAAACTCATGCTTTCATCGCTTTCATAAAATTCCCAATCGGTATTTAAAGATATTTGCTTCATCCGATCCTCACTTTCTGTTTATAATCACATGCTGCATAGGCACTAACGGATATTCCCTTCCGTCCGCCTTCAGCACTCCGCCCTCTTTATCCGTATACACATCCAGCACGCCATCCTTCCAGTCCATCCATACCGTCCCCTGCCCCACAGGGAAAAAACAGGAAAAATGGCCGAACAGATCCAGCTGCGGAGCCGCCTCAAAGGTATCGTAGGCTGCTGATGTAGGTCTGACTCCCATACAGTATCTGCCGATCAGATATATCGGGCTCGCGCCCCAGGCATGACAGAGGCTCTTGCCGTACTTGTCTCCGTACATGCCATACTGCTCCTCCTCCGGCTGTCCCGGCTTATATTCTTCCCAGAAAGTGGAAGCCCCCTGCTCAAGCATTCCTCCCCAATAGCTTCTGATGCTTTCCATCACCACATCAAAACGTCCCAGCATCGCCAGTGCTTCCAGTTCATAGAACTTGAAATAGGGCGTGGTAATAGCAGGAATCTCTTCATTCAGCAGTACATTTTCCAGGATACTCCCCGTTTCCGCACTGTCCGCAAACCCGAAAATTATGGCAAATATATTGGCATGGCGGGTTACCTTTCTTCTTCCCGACTGGTAGCTGTCTATAAAGGCTCCCTTTTCCTCGTCCCAGAAGAAACGGCGGATCCGGGACAGAAGCATCTCTTTTTTCTGTACAAATTCTTCCTCTCCAAGCCCCAGGAGCCTGCGTACCGCCGCCATGGCTTCATAGCTTCTCGCCAGCAGCATCTGTTCCGCACAAAGAGTCCCCTCCTTATCCATTTCCGCCCAATCTATGTATACCCAGTCCCCTTCCCTTCCGTAAAGGAAGCCCTGTTCGTCCGTCTGCTCCATACAGTAACGCATCAGGGATTCCATTTTCGGATAGATCATGCGGATAAATTCCAAATCCCCTGACATATTATAATAGTTCTCCAGGCTGATAATCCAATACAGAGAGTAATCCAATATGGTATTGATATGCTCCGTCACGGGATCATTTCCCCGAAGGGCCAGAATGGTCCGCTTACAGATATCCTTGTCGAAGAAAAGGTATTGGTTGATGAAATAGCTCTGATACGCATCCCCCGACCAGATCCACCGGTCTCTCTTGATCCCGTCAAGAAAGAAAATGCCGCTTGCCAGGCGGAAGGTGGTATCCGCCACATTCCAGATACGGTTCACCAGTTCATCACTGCCGGAAAAACCGCTTCTTTTGGGAAAATCCACATACTTATACAGTGCTTCCGGCCTGATAAGGGATGCCGCCTCTTTTTCCGGAATGAACAGGTAACGGAATGCACGCAGCCTGGTATGATAGCACCTTCCGGTATCCCATTTCCCAAAGGGGGAATCTGTCCGGTACGTTAAGGCCGCCGCCTCTGCTTCCCCCGGGATATCCAGAACCTGCTTCAGATAACAGAGCTCCGTATCCAGCGCTTCCGCGCGGGATTCCCCATAGCAGAGAGTCACCTTCTCCGGCCTTATCGCCCCATCGATATAAATCAGCGTATCCGCCGTAATTTCCCTGCCGAAATCATAAAGGATTCCCCCATCTCTTTCTTCTTGCGAAACCGGGCTGCAGCTTTCGCAGGTATACTCAAACTCCTGGGGATCCTGCCCGCTCCTCACATACATATCGTTATACCCAACAGGGACCGCAGGCTTTATGAAGTCCGAAACAGTCCAGTCTTTTCCGGAACAAATGATTTCCCCTTCCGCATAAATACAGGGAAGCCCTGTGCGGTTCCCCAACACCACGTCAACAGCTATCTCTTTTGCCGGACAGGTAATCCATTCCCCGATCCGATATTTTCTCTCCTGGTAAAAGACCTGTCCTTTGGGAAACCATTCCGGCGCCTCCGCCTGCCATTTCACCAATACATGCCCTATGCCTCTCGCCGTAACCCGGAACCTTGTTTCCCTGTCAGGCGCAAAGGCTCCATGAAAAACCACATGACGGTGGCAGTCCGCAATATGCCAGTAAGCCGGCCAGAAAAAGCCCCGTTCCTCTCTGTCAAAATTCTGGCGCATGCCGTGATAAATCTCAAAATCCCCCGGATACCATATCCAATTTGCCATTTTCATCCATTCCTTCCTGATAACCGATAGTTACTGTTCACTCCGTGACCAGTAACCTGCATAAATCCATTTAAAATCGCCTGTGGCGATAGGATTTATGCACTCTTGAATCACTTTCTCACGTACTGTGCAGTAAATGCACAGTATTGAGTGAACAGTAACAACCGATAATCCTTGTTCATGCCTGGGTATACTTCCTGCAATTGTTTTATTTATATAGGTATTATATAATAATGGGAGGCTGTATCTAAACGTCCGATATCTTGTTTTCCGCAAATTGGTACGCCCAAAACCCAGTTGCTTATTTTAGGAGATCCCATGAAAAATCAAAAGAAGCCTTCACCGCCGGAACAGATGCTTGTCAGGAATAATTGGACAGATTCTTCCGAACGCATGACCATTATCACGCCTCTTACCATGTTTTATAAAATAAGGGATGAGAAGAACGGTAAGCTGCTCCATGCGGCTTTTTACCCCGGCTCCATGAGTTCTGCCTATATGCCGAATAATGCGGTTTCCCATCAGCATGATCATTTTGAACTGATGTATGTCCTGGAAGGGGAGCTGACCAATAAAATAGAACGGATTTCCTATACCTATAAGAAAGGGGATGCCTGCCTGCTGAACCGAAATACCAGGCACATGGATATCCCAGGCCCCCGCTGCAGTGTGGTATTCATTAATTTCCATGCGGAATATATCCTGGATTTGATGGACAGGGATGTCCTCTTTGATTTAAGTCCCCGCCTCACTTCCCCCGACGGCATTATCCATGATTTCCTGCTTTCCAATCTCCAGGGAGAAGAACGCTTTGCCCGCAATTATCTGGAATTTTCCTCTACCCTTCACACCCTTTCCAGCCCTTCGGAAAATCCGGCGGAAGTCCTTATTGACCGGATGCAGCAGAGCCTGATTGACAACAGGCCAGGCTATTCTTACTTGCTGCGGGGACTGCTGCTTCGCCTGATATATACGCTGGAAGATAAAAATAAATTCCACTGCAATTTCATGCAGCTGGATTCCAGTAATGAAGATTTTCTCTTTGCCCGTATTTCCAATTATATGGAAGAAACCCACGGACGGATATCCCGTTCCCAGCTTTCCCATGCTTTGCATTATAATGCGGAATACCTGAATCAGATCGTAAAAAGGCGTACCGGGCAGAGTCTTCTGAAGCTGGCGGGCAGTTACCGTCTGGACTGGGCAAAACAGCTGTTAACAAGTACGGATAAAAGCGTGACTGAAATTGTAGAGGAACTGGGGTTCTCAGGAACTTCGCATTTTTATGATTTTTTCAGGAAAGAGACCGGAATGTCGCCGCTGGAATACAGGGAAAGGAATCAATAATTGTCTGCGCTCTCTTCTGCCCGACATCCGGTGATCTGTCTGGTAATAAACAGCTGCTTAAATTGTTAAATAACTATAAACAGAACAAATTATTATTGCATACCAGTATCAAATAGATGTATACTACGATATACGAAAAGTGTTCCCGTTCTGTTTCATCTCATAAATCTCTGACACAGCAATATTTTCAGTTCCAGTAATAATTCTGTTCTTCCTCATTATTTTATTCTTGTTTTACTGCTCCTTACTTTCTCACTTTAATTTTCTATATCTATTATCTGTTTCTTAATATCTTAACTCATTCAATCATTTTAAGGCCAATCATTTTAATCTTGTTTACCTATTGCGTTTTAATAGCAAATTTGTTATAATTAAACCAAGGAGAAAAATGTACGAAATTATTTTTTATGAAGATGCTGACGGCTATAGCAGCATTGCAGACTACATATATACGCTAAAAAAGAAAGCTGCTACGGATAAAAGCAGCCGTATCAATTTAAACAAAATTATTGCTTTCCTGGATTTACTGCAGGAATACGGAACACGAATCGGCGAACCTGTAACAAAACATGTAAATGGAGATATATGGGAACTGAGGCCGCTAAAGAACCGTATATTGTTTGCATGCTATAAGAATAATACTTTTATCCTTTTACACTATTTTACGAAAAAGACAAAGAAGCTTCCGCAGAAAGAACTGGAACAAGCTCTGAGGAATCTGAATAATTTCAAGGAAAGGAATGGATAATCAATGGCAGCAACATGGAAACAAATCAGAGAAGGCCTTGCTTTAAGTGAAGAAGAAGAAAGAGTCATTGAACTGGAAAAAAATCTGATAAAGACTCTGGTACAAATCCGGGAGGAAAAAGAACTTACCCAGGCTCAATTGGCTGATATATGCGAGGTAAGCCAGCCGGTTATTGCCCGTCTGGAAACCGCCGTTCATTCTCCCCAGCTTAACAGCCTGTTAAAAATTCTTGTTCCATTGGGATATACTCTGGAAATTGTTCCGCTCAAGAAAAATTTTTCAAATTAATATTCGCAATAATTCCACTGTCAAAGTCAAAAAGCCCCCTTACTATGCCCATCTAAAAAGCGGGCCTGCACATTCACAGGCCCGCCTCAATGTCTTAAGAGGGGAGCTATCTTTTAATATGAAAGGCGTTAAGTCCCGGATACACGGCGCTTTCTCCCAGCTCTTCCTCAATGCGGAGAAGCTGGTTATATTTTGCCACACGCTCCGTTCTGCTCGGCGCTCCGGTCTTTATCTGGCAGGTATTCAGCGCCACCGCCAAATCCGCAATTGTGGTATCTTCCGTTTCTCCGGAACGGTGGGAAGAAATAGCGGTATATCCGGCATTATGAGCCATCTTAATCGCCTCCAGCGTCTCGGAAACCGTTCCGATCTGGTTGAGCTTAATCAGGATAGAGTTCCCGCAGCCAAGAGAAATGCCCTTTGCCAACCGTTCCGTATTGGTAACAAAAAGATCATCTCCCACCAGCTGCACCTTTTCTCCCAGTTCCCTGGTCATCATCTGCCAGCCTTCCCAGTCCTCCTCATCCAGTCCGTCTTCGATGGAGTAAATCGGATATTTATCGCAGAGGGATTTCCAATGCTCCACAAGCTGTCCGGAGGTAAATTTCATCCCGCTTTTAGGAAGCAGATATTCCCCATTCTTTTCTCCCTTCCATTCACTGGATGCCGCATCCATTGCCAGCACAAAATCAGTCCCTGGCTTATAGCCCGCTTTTTCCACGGCCTCAAGAATGAGCTGAATCGCTTCTTCATCGCTGGACAGATCCGGGGCAAAGCCGCCCTCATCGCCGACAGAAGTGGCAAGTCCTCTCGCTTTCAGCAAAGAAGCAAGTGCATGGAAGACTTCCGTACACCAGCGCAGGCCTTCCCGGAAGCTTTCTGCACCAACCGGCATGATCATAAATTCCTGGACATCTACCGTGTTTGCCGCATGAGCGCCCCCATTCAGAATATTCATCATGGGAACCGGAAGACGGTTAGCATTTACGCCACCCAGGAAACGGTAAAGAGGGATCTGCAGCGCAAGGCTGGCCGCTCTTGCACAGGCAATGGATACGGCAAGTATGGCATTGGCCCCCAGCCCGGATTTATCCCTGGTTCCGTCCGCTTTCAGCATGGCGGCATCCACAGCATAAATATCGGAGGCATCCATACCTTTCAGCACTCCATTTATTGTCGTATTAATATTATGTACGGCTTTGCTGACACCTTTTCCTCCAAAACGGGATTTATCACCGTCTCTCAATTCCAGTGCTTCGAATTCACCTGTGGACGCGCCGCTGGGCGCTGCACCTCTGCCGATAATACCGCCTGCAAGCGTAACCTCCGCTTCCACTGTGGGATTTCCTCTGGAGTCAATGATCTCCCTTCCTGATACTTTTTCAATTTCCAAATATTTTTTATCCATAATTATTCCTTTCCTGTAAAATCTCCGCCTGTTCCTGCGGTGCAGCCGCCTGGCCGGGAGAAATGTTTCAATTGTCCGCCACAATACAGGGTACGCACATGCTCCTGTATTGATTCTTCCTTACAGCTCTAAATTTTCTATTATTTTTTTCAGTTCTCCGGCGGAATCACATAACTGCTTCTTCTCACTTTCGTTGAGAGGAATTTCCAGAACCTTTTCCGCACCATTCTGACCGACGATCGTAGGAACGCTGAGACAGATATCCGTCAGTCCATAGGGACCGTCAATATAACTGGATACCGGCATTACAGAATGTTCATTACGGATAATGCTTTCCGTGATCCGGCTGACAGCCATGGCCACTCCGTAATATGTAGCCCCTTTCCGCTCTATGATATCGTATGCGCTGTCACGTACATTCCGGTAGATTTTCTCCATGGATTCCATGTGATCATAATACCCTCTCAGTTCGCAAAAGCTGTTGATATCAATTCCCGACACATTTGCCCCGCTCCATACAGCCAATTCACTGTCCCCATGCTCTCCGATAATAAACGCATGGACGCTTCGGCTGTCCACCTGCAGATGCTCGCTGAGCAGATACCGGAACCGGGCCGTATCCAGCACCGTGCCGCTGCCGATAACCCTCTCCTTGGGATAGCCAGATATTTTGAGCGCCGCATAGGTAAGGATATCCACGGGATTTGCCACAATCATTAAAATCCCCTCAAATCCTCTTCCCGTAATTTCCGGTATGATGGACTTCAAAATTGCCACATTTTTATGTACCAGATCCAGCCTTGTTTCTCCCGGTTTCTGGTTTGCTCCCGCCGTTATGATAATCAGGGAACAGTCGCTGATATCATCGAAACCTCCCGCATAAATCTTGACAGGCTTAACGAAAGGACGTCCATGGCTCAAATCCATGGCTTCTCCCTCCGCCTTCTTATGATTGGCATCGATCAATACCAGTTCTGAAAAAAGCCCCTTATGTATCAGGCTGAATGCGGTGGAAGCACCCACAAACCCGCATCCTATGATTGCCGCTTTCTGAATATTTATCATATTTACTCCTGTCTGCACAGTGTCGTGCACCTTTCAATCAGGAAGATTGAAGTCATATATCCTTCAACCGTTCCGTTTTGTTTCTATAAAATAAAAAAGGATTCAGATATTTCCTACCATTTTGGTATGATTTATCTAAATCCTATTATATCCAATTTTTCATACAGACACAAGAACCACTCTTATTTCTTATTGATAATCTTTCTCAGCTTATTATTCACAGTAGCTTCAGCTGATATATAAAACGGGCACGGTACCCAGAACCCTTCTGATTTCGCTGCGCAAAAAGGCTTCGGCCTCGGCCCGTGCTTCCTGCCGGTAGCAGTATCTGCCCCTTCCTCTTCCGGTCATCAGCTCCTTACTGTACAGATCCGGAGCCGCAGGAAAGGCTTCTGCGTTTATGGCCCTGTGGACATAGCTGTAGGTCATGAGAATAATTTCCAGAAACATAGTCTTCTTCATTTTATCCGACAGCCCTGCCTCCAGCTCTTCTAAAAGCTCACGGTACATATCCTTCCATCCATCCGTCAAAATAACAGGAGCGATCAAAAGCCCGCAGGGATATCCTGCTTCACACATTTGATTCACCGCCTGAATCCGCTCCTTCAAAGAGGACGTCCCCAGTTCAATTCGGCTGATGATCGGCTGCGGATTCACACTCATACGGAAAATTACCTTACCCCTATGATCCAGCGAAAGCAGGGGCTCCACCATATGGAATTTAGTAGGAAAAGTAAGGCTGCCATTTCCTTCCTCTGCAAAACGAGGAATCGTATACAGCAGATTTCCGGTTATGGTATTCTCCAGCACAAGATCACTGTTGCTTCCGATTTCATAAGTCCGTCCCGGCTCCTTGAGGGAACGTCTCAGCAGCCTGTCCAGCATCTGTTCCCGGTTCACAAAAAGCCGGAGATACGCACATTTATTATAGTTGCAGACCAGATAACAATACAGGCACATAGCGGTGCAGCCGGAAGATGTAAAGGGTACCAGATAGTCGGATACCTTATGATTCTCCACATATTTATGGGTTTTCCGGATTCCCATTATCAGATTTCGCTTCATATGCCCGAATTCCGAATTGGGCTTTTCCTGCATTTCCTTTATCGAATTATGGCTTTCAATGGGAATCCAGGGAATATCCGGATATTGCTCCATCAGCTGCAGCCCCAGCTCATATTTCAGGCTGTCCGGCTCATAATATACGGCATCGAATACCATGTACATATCTCCTTTTTTCAGATAACTATGGTATCAGTATATCCCGTTATACACAAAGCATCCGTATATTTACAAGGTTCTTTATTTCTGGTGCTCCTTCCGATATTCCTGAGGTGTCATATCCGTCAGTTTTTTAAACATCTTGGAAAAATGGGAAAAGTTATCGTATCCCACCTTGGAGGCCACAATACTGATAGAAAGATTGGATCGTTCCAACAGCGTCCTGGCCATATTCATTTTTTCCAAAAGAATATAATCCTTAAAGGTTTCCCCCGTCTGCTGCTTAAACAGCCTGGAAAAATATTCCTCATTCAGATGCACCAGTTCAGCCACATCGGTACGTGATATATTCTTATTCAGATTCGCCTTGATATAGGAAACCGCTTTTTGAACAGGCTCCGCCTCCCCCTCGTTGCCTTCTGCTTCTTCTCCGGCGCCGTCCGCCAGCTTGAAAATGCTGCTTTTCCCCGATGGGTTCAGTTCCTCTCCCACCCCTGCAAGATAAGTGAGCATTCCTCCGAATGCCGGTCCATGGCTTTCTTCTTCTGAAGCCGGCAGCTTCGTCCCCATATATACCGCAATGGAAAAATCCATTTGAGCCTCCACGAAATCATAGAATTCCTTCAGGCCCACTTCCCATTTTTCTTCATCAAAGAGACTGTCTTCCACAGCCGCAAGAATGACAAAGCTTCCATCCTGCATGGAGGCTATGCAGGTCACTCCATGGGCCCCGGCGAAAAGCTCTTCCAGCACATTCCTGATAACAAGGCGCACCAGCTTATCATCCCAGGTGTTGATGATCCGTTTCCATTTTATAATGCGCACCACTGCCGGGTAAAAAGAAAACTTTTTAAAATCCGGCTGCAGCAATTCCTTCAGTGTGCTTAAAATCTGTTCCGCGTCCCCTTCCCGCCCCTGGCGCAGCTTCATGCAGATGGCTTCCAGAATGGTATCCCGCTGTTCCACCACCAGCTTCCTTGTATTCTGCAGCTGCCGGACACTTTGATTTTCCCTGATTTTTCCCTCCGCTTTCCGCAAAACCGCTTCCACTTCCTCATATCGGACCGGCTGAAGAATATAGTCAAAGCTTCCCAGACGTATCGCCTCTCTCGCATAGGAAAAATCCGCATGCGAGGTCAGGAAAATGCATTCCAGCGCGGGCAGCCTTTCTTTTGCCCACTGGCACAGCTCCAGGCCGTCTTCCTCCGGCATCTCTATATCGCTGAGCATCACATCCACCGGGAAATTTACCAGCACAAGCTTGGCCTCCCTTGCGCTGCAGGCCGTATATACCTTTTCCACACCCAGCTCTTCCCATCGGATCCCTTCCCTTAAGCTCTCCACAATCGCTTTCTGATCATCAACTATCAATACGTTCATCCGCTTTTCCCCTCACTTCAAGCCCGCCCGGATTCACTCCCGGCAAAATCAGCTCGCTCACCGCACCGCCGTCGTTATAAAAATTATACTCTGCTTTTCCCTCATAAATAAGAGCACATCTTCTTTTCAGGTTATTTATCCCCACACTGCGTATTCCCTTCTGGGCATCCGCATTGATTTCCTCCAGAATATTCTCCGGGTAGCCGCTGCCGTTATCCGACACCATAATATCCACATAAACGCCGTCCTCCGTCTGAAGCAGCTGCACACATACCTGAATAAAAAGCTCCAGCCCCGGCGCGCCCAGCTTGGCATACTTCACGCTGTTTTCCACAAAAGTCTGCACACACAGCGTAGGCACAAGAAAGTCCGCGGCCCCCTCTTCCTCCTGAATCTCACAGACCACAGGCCGCCCCGTCATGGATTTCTGCAGTTCCACATAATTGCGCACATAATTCAGTTCCGCACCCAGCGTCACCAGCTCCCGATCCGTCTGCAGAAGATAGCGCAGATGCTCCGATATATGCAGAATCAGCTCCTGGGATTTTTCCCAGTCCCTGGCCAGGGTGAGGGCATTCAGCGTTTTCAGGCCATTCAGATAAAAATGCGGCTTCAGCTGAAGCTGGAGATACTGCATCTGTGCCTTCTGCTTTTCGATGGTTTCCTCGTAAGACAGCATTTTCTGCTTTTCAATTTCAGATACCATGGCCGTCAGGGTTTCACCGACTTCCTGGATTTCCTTCAGGTGCCCGCTTGCGCCGGTTCTGGCATTCCACTCTCCCTGCCGGATTCGGTTCATGGTTTCTGTCAGATCACGCAGCGGCCATACCAGCTCCCTGCGGATAAACCGGTAGAGCCAAAACACCGCAAGAACCGAAAATGCAGTCACTATAAGCAATAACAGCTGCGATACATTCATATATGTCCAGATTTTACACGGTATGCTCATACACAGCCACATACTGCTGTTTTCAATCCGCCGGCCATATACATACTGGTTGTCCCTCCAGTAGCGGAATACCTTCTCCTGCTTCTTTGTTTCCTCCACAATTCCAAACTTGTCCTCTTTCCCATCAATACCGTTCAGCATTCCATCCTCCACGATGTATACGCCGGCCCCTTCCCCGACAGCATGCTTCAGCCCCTCCATCCTGTCATTCATGCTGAAAACACCGCATACGGCAGCATTTCCCCTTTTATAGGTGAGCATACGGAAAACTCCATCTGTTGTCACGACAGTCTGCCATACCCCGCCATTTCTGGACTGGCTCAGCTGAACGGATAGCCTGTCCTTGATTTCCATCTGGGAATCAAACGATACAATCTCCTTATCACATTGAAAAAGACACTTCTGGAACGCTCCGTAAAAAATATAGACACCATGCATATTTTCCTGAAGAAACAGCCTGCTTTTCATAGCGTCAAACAGCTCATATGCATTACTGTACTCCACCGTTTCCTCCTGCAGCGTAGTGAGTGCCTCAAAATTCTTGTTCTTGGCATAAATATCATAAAGGATTTCATCCAAATCCTTGGCGGCCTTCTCCACGCCTTCCGCAGCCTCCGCCAGAAGCCCGCTCTCCCTTTCCCTGCCCCGGTTCTGATAATCCGCCACAAGATAATAATCCATACAGGAAAGCAGGATTAACAGGGCCGCATAGCCCGCCATCATAATCAGGACCACCATACGGTTCAGGCTCCATGTTTTTTTCTTTTCTGTTTCCGTAAATATCCCCTCCCATTTTCCCGCCAATCTTTCTTTTTTATCATAGCATAAACTGCGCTGACTCACCACTTTGTTTGCTTCTCTTTCATACAGTTAAAATCTGTTACAGTTCATCGATACCCTGTGCTGCAACAAAAATATTATAGCCCGGTGCAAAGACAGTTGCATTTCGTGTCGAAAAAAGGTAGAATGTGCATAGTTGCGGCTTTTGCCGACATTTATTATGCTTCAACGGAATGGAGATTTTTATGGGATTTTTAAATTCACTGGTTTACAATGTGGTATTTATGGCTGCAGCTACAGGCTGGTTCGTCGCACAGATCTTAAAAACAATCATTTATGCCCTGATCAACAAAACCTTTGATGCGGAACGGCTTGTGGGAAGCGGCGGAATGCCCAGTTCCCATTCCGCAACCGTCTGTGCCCTCGCCACGGCGGCCGGTATCCAATACGGGGGCGGCAGCTTCCAGTTTGCCGTTTCAGCCATCCTGGCTATTATCGTCATGTATGATGCCCGCGGTGTCCGCCGCGAAACCGGAATCCAGGCCCAGGTCATTAACGAAATGATCTCTTTTTTCAGTAATATGGGAAAACCGCTTTCCTATGAAGAAAAGCTGAAGGAATTCGTAGGCCACACTCCCCTGCAGGTTCTGGCCGGCGCCCTTCTTGGCATCCTGATCGCCGTTATCTACTGCTTTGCCCTGGGATAACAAATCTGCCTGAAACTGTACCGCCTATCTGAAAAGTGGATTAATGACAAAGAAAAGAGCAGCGCTCCCGGATGATATCCGCGGCTCGCTGCCCTTTCTCTATTATATTACAGGTCAGGGTTATCACCCCTGCCCTATTTATTCAGGAATCTTCCTGTTGAATTTTTCTCTTTTCCGATAATACTCCGCGCCGCCCTTATGATCCTGGCGGAATTCCCTGAGATACTCCTTCTTCCGGCGGATATTCTCGGCACCTCCGGTGCTGTAATGATAGCTCTTAAAAATATGGGCAAGGCTTATACGCACATATTCCATTCCCTGAGCCATCGCGATATCCACCTTCAGCCATCCAAGCAAAAGCATGTGATATGCCTTACTCCAAAAGCCTTTCCCCGCTTCCGTGTTTCTTGTCAGGTAGGCAAAAAGCAACAAAAGAAAAACACCATCCAATAAAATATAAATCGTTCCCATCATAATCCTCAACCTCTTTTCTCTAAGTGAAATATTGTTTGCGGGAACCACGTTTTTCCTTATGTCTATATATTAATCATAGTCTCTTTATATAGAAGAGTCAAGAGCTGCCGGGAATTAATCCTCGCTGAAATATAGCTATAATTACGTCCCGGAATATGCTACAATGATTGAAAGACTGAGGATACTTTCTCATGAAACCATATTATGCTGCGGGGGATAGATATTACTGATGAAGGACATGAAAAACGAACAGTGGATTATGGAAAAATACGGCCAGATCTGTGAATCACGGATACCCGGATATGCGCTGGTAAGCCTGAAGATCAAACGGTTCCGTATTTTTAACCGGCTTAATGACCGCAGTCTTGGAGATCTGCTGGTGGAAAAGGTTTATGAGGTTCTGGATAATTATCTGGAGGAAGATGAATACATCGCTCAGATACATCTGGATTATTATAATATACTCATGCATTATCCCGAAGATTACGATGAATTTTTCCATCGTATAATCGAGATGAACCGTGTCATCCGGGACATGCCCTTTGAACCTTTCCATGGCAAGATTTTTTCAGGCATGGGTGTGTTTCCTCTGCCTCAGACTCCCGTTGATTTCTATACTGCCCAATACAATGCGGATATCTGCAGAAGTGAATGTCCGCAAAGCGCTTTCCGAAATTCCCATTTTGAAATCTACGGCCTGACCTATGAAGATAATAATCTTCGCTATTTTGATCTGGAGCAAAGCATCCGTCCCGCTCTGGAACGCGGAGACATCACCTATTACCTGCAGCCGAAGGTTGATTTGAAAACCGGCGAGGTCACACGTGCCGAAGCCCTCGTACGCTGGATAGATCCGGAAAAGGGAATGATTCCTATCGTCAGTTTTCTGCCCAGCCTGGAGGAAAACGGTCTGATTGAAGAAGTAGATCTGTGCATCTTTGAAAAAATCTGTGCACAGATTAACCAGTGGATCCAAAAATACGGGCGAAAGATACACATCAGCGTAAACCTGTCCCGATGTGCTTTTGATTACCGTTACTTTTTCAAGGATTATGTGGAACGCTATGACAAATCTCCTTGTCCGAAAGACTGTATTGAATTTGAGCTTCTGGAAAGCATCGTGCTCAACCAGGTAGACCGGGTAAAAGAGGTCGTTTCCGAAATCAAGGATTTCGGCTTTTCCTGCTCACTGGACGACTTCGGAAGCGGCTATTCCTCCTTCAGTGTCCTGACTAATTCCGACATCTCCACTCTGAAAATCGACCGTTCCCTTTTCCGAAATGTTACGGACAGCCGGGAAAAAATCCTGCTTCGCCATGTCCTGCAGACCGCACAGGAGCTGCATATGAAAACAGTGGCAGAAGGAGTGGAAACACAGGAATATGTAGAGTTTCTTAAAGAGCTGGATTGTGATTATGTACAGGGCTATGTATATTACCGGCCCATGCCGCCGGAAGAATTTGAAGAAAGATTTTTAATAAGAAATGAAAAAATAGACCTATAATTCCGTATATTATTAATGAAGGGACGGCCCACCATTGAACCGCCCCTTCTGTCTTTTTATATTCTTTTCCCGCCAAAGACAGCATCCATGGCGGACTAGCAGACCTTTATTACCCCTTTAACAATTTCCGCTTTGTTATTGACACAGGAATCCAGTGCATTTTTGATATCATCCAGTTCAAAGTAATCTGTAACGATATTTTTAATATTAATACGCCCGCTGGAAACCGCTTCGATTGCCATAGGATAAATATTTCTGTAACGGAATACGGTTTTGAAATTCAGTTCTTTATCCAGAGCCATTCCAATAGGAAGCGTCATTTCGCCGGATGCGCTGTAGCCTACAAAAACGATGGTAGAACCTTTTTTAGCCGCCTGAATCAGCTGTGACGCCGTGATCTGGCTTCCCGCCGTCTCAATTCCCAGATCAGCGCCTTTGCCTCCTGTAAGCTCTCTGATACGGGCAACCGTATCCTCTTCTTTTCCATTGATAACATAATCAGCCCCCAGCTCCAGAGCCTTGTCCAGACGCTTCTGCATGATATCAACAACAATGATTTTGGAAACTCCCATCGCACGAAGAGATAACAGCGTACATAAACCGATACAGCCTGCTCCCGTCACCACTGCGGTCTGTCCCAAATGGGCCCCGCCCTGGTTGGCTGCATGCATTCCCACCGCCAGAGGCTCAATCAACGCCCCTTCCATAGTGCTCATATTATCAGGCAGCCTGAAGCAAAGTCCCGCCTCATGCGCCACATACTCCTGAAATACACCATCAACAGGAGGCGTGGCAAAGAATATTACATCCTCACACAGATTATATTTCCCTTCTTTACAATGCTCACAATGTCCGCAGGTCTTTCCCGGTTCCAGAGCAACTCTGTCGCCAACCTTAAGATCCTTAACCCCTGCCCCGACTTCCACAACAGTCCCGCCGGCCTCATGTCCCAACACAAAAGGCGGTTCCACGATAAAATTCCCGATTCTTCCTGACTCGTAATAATGAAGATCGGAGCCGCAGATTCCCACATATTCCACCTTTACCAGTACCTCATCATCGGCAGGTACGGGTATCGGACGCTGCTGTATTTCCACCTGGGAAATACCGGTCATGACTGCTGTTTTCATAGTTCCATTCATTGCTTAACCCTCCTGTTTCCTATTGTTTAAAAGAGACTTTCTCTATTTTTACCACAATTATATCATAGCGGAAATGCAGGAGGATGACCAGTCAAATATGGGGAAATTTAAATCAAAAATATGCAAATTGAGGCGGCGGGACAGGACTAATCACGATGGTAAAGATCTCTTGTATATACCTTGTCCCATACATCGGCCAGTTCGCTGGAATAGCGGTTTGCTACGATGCAGTCACTTTTCTCCGTGAACTCATTAAAATCCTCATATACCTGTGAACCGAAAAACTCCTTTTCCTTCAGCGCCGGTTCATATATGATGACTGTGGCACCTTTTGCTTTCAGCCGTTTCATAACTCCCTGGATGGAGCTTTGCCGGAAGTTATCGGAGTTGGTTTTCATCGTGAGGCGGTAGATGCCTATGGTTACTTTCCGGCCGCCTGCCGCATTTGCATCCCGGGCACTGTTTTCATAGAATCCTGCTTTTTCCAGAATGCGTTCTGCAATGAAATCCTTGCGGGTACGGTTGGATTCTACGATGGCTTCTATGATGTTTTCCGGGACATCTTTGTAGTTAGCCAGGAGCTGCTTGGTGTCCTTGGGAAGACAGTAGCCTCCGTAGCCGAAGGAAGGATTGTTGTAGTGGCTGCCGATCCTGGGGTCAAGGCCTACGCCCAGGATAATCTGATTGGTGTTGAGGCCATGGACTTCCGCATAGGTGTCCAGTTCGTTGAAGAAGCAGACACGGAGGGCTAAGTAGGTGTTGGCAAAGAGTTTTACTGCCTCGGCTTCCGTGGGATTGATGACCAGGGTGGGGATGTCTTTTTTGAGGGCGCCTTCTTCCAACAGGGAGATGAACTGGTGGGCTTTCTGCACCAATTCCTCGTCATCCTGCGGGGCTCCGACGATGATGCGGGAGGGGTAGAGATTATCGTAAAGGGCATGGCCTTCCCGCAGGAATTCGGGACTGAAAAGGATGTTGCGGGTGTTGTATTTTTTACGGACGGATTCTGTAAAGCCTACAGGGACGGTGGATTTTATGATGATGGTGGCTTCACGGTTGACCTGTAATATTTGCTCTATTACAATTTCTACCTTTGACGTATCGAAATAATTTTTGACTGGTTCATAGTTGGTTGGTGTTGAAATAACAATGAAGTCCGATTCATGATACGCATTATTTCCATCTGTAACAGCCGTTAAATCAAGAACTTTTCCAACCAAATACTCTTCTATTTCCTCATCAAGTACAGGTGATTTTCGTGAATTAATTGTATCCACCTTTTCTGGCAGAACATCAACCGCAAATACCTTATTGTGCTGCGCAAGCAAAATTGCATTGCTCAATCCTACATAACCAATACCAACTACGGTTACCGTCGCTTTCCTGTCATCCCCACTATTTTTTATCATTTTATTCTTACCTTTCTCCATAATATAAAATCATTTTTTCCCCTTCCACCAGAGGGGTATAGCCCCTTTCAGATAATATGTTGTTTTCACTTGAGTTTTTATATACAAGAACATAATCCTGTTGTTCCATTTCTTCTACATCAATTGCATTTATTGTCATTTCAGGCAAAAAAAACTGTATTCTGTACATAAGCCAAGTTGATGATGTAGGCTCAGCCTCCTCTTTTTTCTTATCGATCAAATAATAAACCTGCGTATCTTTGTTTATTGTCTCTAAAACCTGCCCAGAAAACGAATAGAGTTCTCTGTTATAATCTGTGAAATCAAAAAAATAAATATGTAATGCATTTATTCCAAAAACAATCCAACAAAATACAGTTAAAATAATACCGCCAACTTGTTTTCTTCTCTGAGCAGATGCTAAAAAAACAGAGAGAAACCAAGATATTAATAAACTAAATTGCGCAACTCCCTCAGAATATATCATCTGAATATTATTTTCATTAACGTTCCGTAAAATAGGCATCCCTATCATTGCTGATATTGAATGTGTTGATGTTTCCAATGTTTTATGACATATATATGTATAATGCATATATATACCTAAAACAAGCAATATAATAGAACATACAGTCTGAACCTTTGTATTATTCTTAAAAGTACGGTAACTTATAAATCCGTAAAGCAATATAGGTATTAAAACATGTTCACTATATCTTCCGTATAAAAAACCATCTATCCGTTTTTCATTACCCAAAAATGCCAAAGAACCGATTGCTATTTCAGCAAATAACGTCATTCCTATAAAAATTTCAAACAAAAGAAAACAGTTCTTCTTATATCTTCTTTTCTTAATATATAGAATAATATCCTTGATAATAACTGTTATTCCTCTATACACAAGTAAAAATGACGCGCAACCAAGATAAAAAAAACGCCCTGAAATACATTCAATAAAGCTCGTTAATCCTTTTAATGTAAATATTCCCAGAGCTCCGTTCACCTTGCCGGCTTCTTCCGCAGTATAGTTAGAAACCAAAAAAATATTTTCATTAACAATTTCTTTCATTTTTAGGAAAATAACAAATCCCGCCCCCATTGTAACAACAAACGCTAAAAAAGAAGGTAACGAAATTTTCTTTGATAGCAGCATCAACAGAATACAAAAAATCAATGCCGCTGTAATTCCCAAATTTCTCTGATGACAGGCTATCAGATAAACAGCTAATGAAGGAATGAAAAACATTCTTATCTCGAATTTTTTCCTGGTTCTGCAGGATTGTAAAATCAAATAACACATGAACAAATAAACCATAACCTGCAGAATTTCGGCTTCAGAATTTAATGCATAGTAAATATTAAAGGTATATAAAGTTACAGTAAAGCTAATCAGTCCCCCGAATCTGCCGATCCATTCCGTTTTGATTATTGTCAAAATCCCATAAGTAATCCAATAAATGGCAATCATAAAAAGACCATTAAGTACAACGGCAGTTTTAAATAGAATTATAGGATCACTGATATAACTCATGACTATGCCTAGGAAAACGCCATAACCATAACCATAGTAAGGGGACATATACATAATGCCTGACCAATCATAACCCGCAATATATGCTCCCGCAGACCAATATCCCACTTCATCAGGCATAATTACCGGGCCTGCAACATTCTTTACCTGCATCACTATTAATATAAAAATCCCTGAGGAATAAAAAATATTCCATACAAAATTCGGATACTTTTTCTTTAGTTGTAACAGCATTTCTTACCTCTAACCTCTCCTTTTTCCCAAACTGCCATAAAATAATTTCTTTATATCCTCCTTATAAAAAACAATTGTAATTAAAATAAATGCGGCTTCGTAAACCAGGAAACCCTTTACAAGAACTTTTGTATTGAAAACAACGATATAAAAACATATACTGACACACAACATAAAAATCAGGTTTTTTTTATAAGTGATATCCAGCTTTTTTTTCAAATAGGAAACGGTTATAATATACCATACCAGTAAAGTTAAAATAGAAGCAAAAGATATTGCTTCGGGAGTTCCGTACATTTTCCAAGCAAGTAAATTTAAAAGGAAAGATAAAATAAGAGCTCCTATTCCCATTAGAAAAAAAGGTAGATTGAAATCCAAAATTTTATAATATGTAAAAATAATAATTGTAATACAAGATGAAAATATCAATCCCGGGAAAAGTATTTGTAAATATGATAAAGATTGCATATACTTGGGAAGAAAAGTTTCTATCACCCCTGCCAATGGAAAATAACTTCCAAGACACAACATAACGAGACTTTCCACTCCCCAGATTCCCATTGGCAGAAATGTTATTGCAATTTCTCTTTTCGTTCTTTTTAATGTAGGAAATAAAACCAACGAAACTGCGCTAACTACCGTTGTAATCATTGAAATAAGAGAATATGCAAAAGAATAAACCGCATATTCAGGAGCACTGAATAACACAACAACAAATTGCCTATCTAAATTAAGCACCAACTGCAAAACCTGATAAGATATGGTTAAAAATATTCCACTTTTAAAATATTCCCAAATTTGACCTTTCACCGAAGCCAAACTGCTTTTCTTTCCCCAGAGACATTCACGGTAATTCCAAAAATAGTACAAAAGTATACACCAATTTGCAAAAGTATACAGCATAAGGTACAACCGGTAACCGACTATTCTACCCGAAGCGGCCTGCACAATACACAGTCCGACGACAATACCAAAATTCATTAATGACGTAGCTATTTTCACTCTTGAAAATTCATTAAACCGCATACTAGCCTGGGAAACAAACTGGAAAAATGTAATAATGTTAATTGAAAAAGTACATAAACCAAGGGAGAAAAAAATGTATCCATATTCACCTTCGGCAAAAAAAGAACCCACTATAATGATAAAACTAACAATTAACTGAAAAACTATAAAAAAATGTGAGATTGTCCTCATGTTTGCTTTTTCTAAATTCACGTACGAAACACCACTGTTTTTTAAAAGGAATCCGTCCGGAAATCCCATATGCAGAATTCCCGTATATGTAAGATATAGCGAAAAAATTTTAAAGAAACCATAATCTTCCAAACTGAACAATTTGGGTAGAAGGAAACCACCAGCAATGCCTCCCAACAAAGAAATCATATTTGCCAGCATAACGTTAATAATATTTTTTATAAACCTATCTCTTTTATTCATATGGCTGTCTCATTTTCTGCCACCTAATTGTCTATTACATATATGCTTTAATAATTGCATAACCCCTGATGCTTTCTCACCAAGGCCGCAAAGGCAACAAATTATACGCAGCCGCCTTGCCTTAAATACATGAGCAGTCATAATCAGGCCGAAATTCTTAATAATAATCTGTTTCAACTCCATCTGGTATTCCTTATAATCCTTCCGGTTTCGGCTGCATGAAAGATTAATAAAATTATCTACAACAGAATATAAATAATACATATAAGCTGCCTCCCGAAGCGCTGGGCAGCAATTTAAAATATCCTGATATACATTCCATGAATAACAAGTATATATTTTTTTTGCATTGCTAAACTCAGATCTCGTGGTACTTCCTTCTCTGGAACGCTGTTCGTATACACAAAAATCACATTGAACATTCTTTTTACTCTTTAGAACAATTTTATACATAATAGGAACATCTTCAAAAATCGTTCCTTCCGGGAATCTGACATCCGCCCATAATTCTGCCTTGTAAATTTTGGCAAATGTATTGCTATCAAGTCCATCGTGTAGAAACATTCTTCTGCAAGCTTCCCTGGAATCAAGAATACTAATATGGCCACAGTGGTATAATTCCTGTTCTTTCCCAATACCAAACAACCTGATGCCACCGTAACAAATATCCGCTTTATAAGATGTAATTGCACTATACAGGTTTTCTATCGCATTATCCGCCAGTCTGTCATCGGAATCCAAAAATATATAGTAATGTCCACTACATTTTTTCAATGCTAAATTTCTGGCTTTCGACTGTCCTCCGTTATTCTGGTGGAAAACCTTGATACGCCGGTCGATTTTACTGTAAATTTCACAGATATCACCACTTCTGTCGGTAGAACCGTCATCCACTATAATTAATTCCCAATTTTTATAGGACTGACAGATAACACTTTTTATGCACTCTTCTACATAATTTTCCGTATTGTATAATGGTGTAATAACCGAGACTAATTCATCTATAGAATTTTTATTGTTTTCTGACGGTAATACGTTTTTTAATATCATGAGTCCTGCCTCGCTGCTGTATTTATCTAAATACAGCCGATATACTTCTTCCTGAAAGAAAGGGACTTGAGTTTTATAAAACCATTTAATACTTTCAATGAATTCCCTTTGTGAATTACAGCGAAAAACACCTTTAACATTCTCAGTCTCGTATCCTTCCAACGCTTCGTCTGTTGCAAAAATAGTTCTGCCATACATCATTGCTTCCGCCGTTTTTACTTTCATGCCAGAGCCATATAAAACGGGTATTACAATTACCGGAAAACGATAATAATAATCTTCAAGATTTTCTACCGTCCCTATGACAATTACATTCTTTTGTTCTAAATACTGCTTGCTCCGTTCAAAATCTTTTCCTACAACGTACAATGTAAAATCCGGCAAGTCAGGCATTACGCAATTAATAAACCACAAAATACCATCATAATTAGGGCCGAAATTTGAACCAATAAATAATAATTCCTTTTTTGAAATTTTATGTACAACCTTCTTTGAATCAAAGTGGTTTTCAAATGTAACCGGCAGTATGGCATCCGCTTTTCTTCCATATTCATTATAGATCTCACTACTGTCTCTCTCACTGATACAAATCAAGGTATCACATTCAGATACCGCAATTCGTTCACATTTACTTACAGCAAAATATCCCAAAGCATAAATCAGCCCCTCATGTTTCATTTTCAAATAATAATATTTCTTTTCAAAGTTATGTTCGAATACAACCGTATAAATGCTATCCGGTATTTTGGGTAATAAATTTCCTGACAAAGAACCATCAAAAAAAACAATATCCGGATTAATGTGGATAATCAAATTCGTTATCTCCCGTTCTTTCCACGGGAAATACATTTTGTATCCCATGGTCTGCGCCAATATAGCCTTCCACCTTCTCAACCTCTTATAAGCATAATAGTGTTCAGGTAGTTTACCCTTCCATTCACTAAAAAAAAGAATATCCACATTTTCTTTTCCATAAATATTCTGCAAAAATTTAAGATTATTTTTACAGGCATGTTCTCCTCCGCTATAGTAGGATTTCATTAGATCCGCACTTGTTAAAAATAATATTTTTTTCATTGTCTGTCTCATCTCCAAAGCTAGCAGATACCTTACTGTTTACTTGATTGCCATTACATTCCGTTAGGGCAAAAGAAATCAAAATTATGCTAACAGGTGCACAAAACGGACCTACGGGATAAAAAAATGTCGCGAACAGAAATGTAACTGCCAATACCTGACATATTTTTTTATCCTCTCTATTTTCATTTTGATGTTTCTTAAATTTCTTGAAAATTTCCATAAGCAGGTACAACCATAATACAAAACCGATTAATCCATAATTTATCAATATATTCTGAGCAAAACTGTTATTCTTGTATATATCATTATTTAAGTTCATATATAATTGTCGAATAAATTCATTTCCCAGATTATCAGGAATATCTAACATTCTGCTTCCACCTGTAAAAAGCAACAATGCAAATGATACTATGATAAAAAATGACTGTTTATACCATTTCTGAAATTTTCTCATCAATACGGCTTCCGGATTTCTATTACACGGAACCTTTTTCCAATAAGCTTTTATTCCTCCACCCAAACAAAGCAGAAAAAGGTCAATGTAAATTCCATATCTGGTTAAAATATTTTCATGCAAAGTAACGTCTGTTAAATACTGTAGTAAAGGTAAATTTGTCATTATTCCGAGAAAAACAAAACAAAGCACCAGATTTCGTTTAATCAAAGTTACAGTAGGTTGATAAAAAAGAGGTAATAACAATAAAAAAACGCCGGCCATACAGATAGCTGCAATATTTCCAAATAAAAAGAGAACCACACTTCCTAAAATTGATACCAACAGATAAAAATTTCTCCATCCTGTTATGCACCCTTTTTCATACAAAACAGAACTGATACAAAAAGAAAACAATAGCCAGGATGCTGCTTCCGGCTGCCTCAGCAAAATATCCGCCCCCAGAATTCCCTGTCTTTCTGTCAGATAATAATACAGCATATCCAAATACAGTAAAAAAGAAGAAAATAACACCAAATTAAGATAATGAACGAAGTTCCCTGAAAAGGATTTCAAAAGGAAGAAAGTAACTATCAAACATACAAAAAAAATATCTGTTTCAAAATTATCTTCCTGCAAAATAATCCTGATACTTCCTTTTATTATAAACAACACCGCTAAAAGCAACAAAATGCTGTCTATTCGACATAGCCGTTTTCTTGCTGTTTTTCCTTTCTGTAGGGGAAAAAAAAGGTACAATAAAGCTGTCAGTAATGTAAGGATATAATAAAGAAACTCTTTTTCCGAAAAAGAAACAAATATCTTAGCATCCCCCAGATACAACGGATACAGAAAACACATAATACGCAAATAAATATCCAGAATGGCCAATCTTCCTTTACATAAATCTGGACAGAAAAAATCTTTTATACTATAAATAACCATTTTTATTTCTGTTTTACTCAATAGTTTCTGCATCCTTAATATTTTCCCCAACACATCTGCCCAGAAAATCCCTGAAATCTTTTTCTATCGCACCCGTTTCATATTTATTCAAAAAATGTTGTCTTACTCTTTGATTCATATGGGAATTTTTATTTACATTGGCCTTTATTTGGCTCACAAATTCTTCCTTGGTATTACATTCAAAAATTCCCCTACCTCTTACTCCTTCTATGTCATAGCCTTCCAGTGCTTCTTGAGTTGCAAATATATTTTTACCATACATCATGGCTTCCGCTGTTTTAACTTTCATACCATTTCCAAAGAAAACAGGCATAATAACCGCATTCGCCTGATTATAATATACCGACAGATTGTCTACTGTACCTATGACTTCAACATTAACTCTTTCAAGCTCTTTTTTTCTGCTCTCCATATTTTTTCCGACAATATAAAGCATACACTCTGTTAGTTCTGGCATTACTTCTTCAACAAACCATTCTATTCCCGATATATTAGGACCAAACAGCGAGCCAACAAAAAGTAAAATAGTCTTTGATTTTGTTCCCGTAATATCTTTTTTCTCGGCGTAAACGTCGTTAAAAGTAATAGGTAATATGTAGCCCTCTTTATTCTTATATAGTTGTTTGGCTTGCTTTTTATCTCTTTCATTCAGGAAAATACAGAAATCGGCTGCCTTAACCGCATGCTTTTCATTATACGAATATGAAAAATAAGGTATGATATAGCCAACACCCTCATGAAGAAGCTTATTTTTGGCATAATTTTTTTCGATATTATGAAAGAATACAATTCTTACTGCATCCCTTCCTATATTCTTCAGGAAGCTGCCTATCGTAGAAGAGTCACAGAAGATGATATCTACTTTTAAATAATTTATATAATTTATAACTTCTTTTTTTATCTTCCGACTACAAACATTTCTTCCTGACATGGTGTTCAATAATAATTGGATTTTATTTTTTTGTGTAGGAAATATCTTTTCATTTTCAAATAAGTGCTCATATTTATAATTGGAGAACATACACAAATAAACGTTTTTATCACCGAAGATACTTCTAAGTAAATTATAATTTCGCAGACTGCATTGCTGTCCTCCGTTTTGAGGATTGTATAGAAATTCATGTCCTGCAATAAACAATATTTTCACTGACAAATCCTTCTTTCTTATTTCATCAGACGAGCCTTTCTATAACCTCTACAATTTTGTCCCAGGAAAAGCAATAAGCCCTATTCCTCACATTTGTAATAAATTTTTCTTCTTTCTTTTCATCAAAATAATTTCTGATTGCCTCTGCCAGCTGCTTTGAATTTTCTTCTTCCACCACATACCCAGTCTTCCCATCCTCAACCACATCCGGCAATCCTCCCACGTTGGTAACCACCACAGGCTTCTCAAACCCATACGCAATCTGTACAATCCCACTCTGTGTTGCATCAACATAAGGCAGAACCACCAAATCACATGCAGCAAAAAATTTTTCTATATCCCGGTCAGGTATATATCCGTCACAAATGTCAATAAACTTTTCAACATTTTTTTCCTTAATTAGGCTAACATATGTCTCTTTGTTTTCCTCACTCCCAAAATCCCCGACAATCATTAACTTAACATCTGCTATCCTGCGACTGATTTCAGGCATGGCTTCTATCAAATACCGCAACCCTTTATACTCTCTCACAAATCCAAAAAACAGAAGTATTTTTTCATGCATGGATTTTCCCAAAAGTTCTCTGGATTTTTCTTTCGACAGGTTTTCAAACTTAAATGCATTATAGGTTGGATGAACCGTCTGCTCATATCTGGCATCCGGCATAATCCCTTTCAAGTCTTCAGCATCCTTTCCCGATTGGACAATAAAATAATTCCCCTGTTTCAGAACCATCCTTGTCAGCAATTTATCCATCGGGAACCGTTCATGCGGGAATACGTTATGACATACGAAAAGAATTTTCAAAGCCCCCAAAGCCTTAGCCATACTCCAATAGCAAGGGGCAAAATAAGGATGCCACCATTGAATAATAACCAAATCCGGGTTTAGTTTTTTAATCTTGTTGGCAGCGGTAAACCAGTTTACCGGATTCGCCGTATGTATCCAATAATTGGTATCTTCTATTTTAAAACTGTCATTTTCATAATCTCTTTGTTCTTTTTTATAAAGCAGTTTAGGATATTGAAACTTATAGGAAACCATAGTTACCTTATACTTATCAGAGAGCGCACGATACATCAGTCCTGTATAGTGGGAAATACCTCCCTTATATGGGTATACCGGCCCTATAAGAACAATATTTTCCATATCCTTATTCATTTTACTTTTCCTGTATTTTTCTTCATATTTGAAGGTCTTTCATCATTTTTGGGTTTACGCAATGCAGAAACCAAACCTGTAACAAAAACTGCAGCAATTAAAACAATAATAATAATTCTCCACACCTTAGAACGCGCTATCGCCTTCCTCTGCATTTCCAAAGATTCAATAAACGCAGCGTCTTCTTCTCCAATTTTCTGCATTTCCTGATCTAAAGCTTCCGCGTCCAATAATGTCGCTGCCGTCATATCCGCTGCGGGCACAAACGCTGTTTTTCCCTGGTAATAAATCTCACACCAGCCATTTGTTTCTTCTCCCACAACCAAAAGATGCGTTCCGGCCTGCAGCTTAACAACAGAAGCCGCGCCTTCTTTCGGCTGCTCCAGGCCAACAGTGTCAACTGCTGCCGCCATTAAATTCCCCTGCACATTTGCCGCTTCCTGGTTTTCATCTTTTTCCGCCGCCCGCGCATGCAGGGAAAAACCAGCACAAAATAAAATCGTAATAAAAAGGCACGTCAGCACACAAACTAATCTCTGCCTGATATAAATTGCATTACCAATCTTTTTCATTTTTATACCCCTTGTCCGCTTCAGCGGACATTAATTCAATATTTGATACATACTTTGTTTCAAACATTCTTCCATCTGTTCATTTCTTTACCGTACCGCAGCCTCTTCCTCTCTCTCCGGTTTAAAATAAAGAATATCCTTCGTACCGTCTTTCCTTTTATCTTCTCTCACCGGTGCCTCTCTGTCATATTCCATCCGTTTCACATGATACTGCACATCCTGAAGGATCTTCCGGTTCGCGGCAATCACATCAGCAACCAGTCCAATCATAAAGGTCAGGAATCCGATTATAATCAACGTGCAGGCCAAAATAAGGGACTGTATATGGCCTCCGCCCGTCCCGTTTGCAAGAAAATATAAGAACCTCACACCAATTCCCAATCCAATCAGCACGCTGGGAATCGACAGCAATGTAAAGCACATAAGCGGCTTATACATCATATAAGCTCTCAGAATCGTCAGCACCGATTTCTTTACATATCCCCAGATACTCTTAAACAGTCGGGAAGGGCGTAATTCAGCATTCGTCCTGATAGGAACGCTTGTAACAGCGATTTTTTCTCTTCCCGCCTGTACGATTGTTTCCAATGTATATGTATAATCATTTACCACATTCATCCTCATGGCGGCTTCCCGTGAAAAGGCCCGGAAGCCGCTGGGTGCATCCGGAATGTTGGTATGGGAAGCTTTACGTACCACCCAGCTTCCAAAATGCTGCAGCTTCTTCTTCACAAAAGAGAAATGTTCCGTATCGTCGATAGGCCGTTCTCCTATTACCATGTCCGCTTCGCCGTCTAAAATGGGCTTAATCAGTACGGCGATATCCTCTCCGCAATACTGATTATCCGCATCCGTATTCACTATGATATCGGCGCCGCATTTCAGGCAGCCATCCAGTCCCGCCACAAATCCTTTCGCCAGACCCTTATTCTGTTTGAAATTCACCACATGATGGACTCCCCATTTCCGGGCCACCTCTACCGTATCATCATGGCTTCCGTCATTGATGATCAGGTATTCAATGGTATCAACCCCATCCAGCTTTTTAGGCAGATCATTAAGCGCCACTTCCAGAGTTTCTGCTTCGTTATAACACGGGATTTGAATAATCAGTTTCATAACAGCCTCCGCTTTCTCTGATTGTATTTTTACAGCAGCTTCCCTTCATAATGATTACTTCTTTTAATTGCATCTATAAATCAGGGATTATAATACAAGCACAAATGCCCTGCTTCCCAGCTTCTTTCATACTGCGCTTCAAAAAGGTCTCTGTACTCACTGCCGGATTCCAGGATGAGCTTATCGTTCCCTCGTATGTCTTCCGGCCTGATTTCCTCTTTTCCGGCATCCAAAATATCAATTTTTATATTTCTCATCCGAAACTGCACCTGTTGAATATAAGGGTTATCCCCCTCATAGATATGGATAATCCGTCCTGAACCATCTGATTCCAGGGCCTCCTTAAGCTTGTCTGCAATCTGTATATCTCCATATCCATAGGAATTTCCAATGTAAACATAATGCTCACTGGCCTGAAGCCCCAGCGCTGTCTGCAGAAGCAAAACAACCGCCAATAGCCATTCCATCCGCTTTTTTGTGAGAACAGTTATTACTGCCGCAGCCAGAAGAATCAGGCATACTCCCATTCCCCAGGCCTTCCATAAAAAGGGAATTGCGCGGTAGCTCTCTTCTTCCAACAGATAACTTATTCCAATCATAAAGTAACCATGGATATTTGACATATGGGTATTATTTGTATTGACAACTAAGCCTACAGCACCTGTCAATAATGCTGTAAAACCTATAATCATACCGGTTCCAAGCCACAATCTTCTGCTGTCCAGAATCTTTGTTATTCCCAGTGCCAGAAGCAACGGGACAATCAATTCACTGTATCTGCCATGTACAAACAAATCCAAACGGTCATTTCCTGCATCCGCACTGCCCAACGTATAAATAACTGTAACCAGAAACTGTGCGGCTGTTGTAAAGGCTAAAAACAACCAGATAAAATTTTTTCTTACCAGTCTTCCTTTTTTCCATTCCCGAAAAAAAGAAATCACTTTTATAATAAGGAAATAAATTCCCCAATAGGCAATCCCATAGGTTGCCAATCCCAGATAAAGCATCTTTGCTATGCAGCCGGCAAGGAAATTTTTCATGCCATCCGGGCTGAATAAAACCTTAAGCTTTCCCCACTGTCCCGAATAGTCATTATTTTGGAGCAGTTCTTCCGAAGCCCCGTGATAGAGTCTTTCGATCAGGCCGTTTTTAATTCCAAGCCCAATCAGGAACAAGGCAAGCAGTAAAAGCAAAGCGAATAATACATTTCTTCGAAGCCTGGAATCCTTACTGCTGACAGCCCACAAAAGCAAGGTCAGGCTCCCCGCTGCAATCATCCCGATACTTCTCATATGGACAAAATAGATATACACAAGCGCCACAGCCAGGCCTGCGGCAGTGATCGCCCGGGGGTTTTCAAAAAAACAAACGGATAAATAGCAAATTAATATGTATATAAACAGAAGCAGTCCTTCTGTCATAGTCATCTGCATGTAAAAAATCCAGGGCGGATATAGCACGGCAATCCCGCTGATTATCACAGCCCTTTCTTTTTCCATCTCAGGAAAAAGCTTCTGCATCAGCTTGTATAGAAGCACAAGTCCGATACACATCAAAATCATATTTACCACTACCGCTGTCCGGTAGGCCATAATGGAATCTTTCACAAAATATAAAATGGGAGCCAGAATCAGACTGTATCCAAAGGAGTAATAAGAACCGAGAGATGTCGTTTCAGACCAGTCCCATCCCAGCATTTTGGCTGCCGGCGCCCAGTAGCCAAATTCATCCGGGAACAGGGAAAATCCAAATATACGCTGCAGCCCATACTGGCACAGGCAGAAGCACAAAAGTATAAGCAGTATTAAATACACAGCCGCTTTATTTTTCTTCAGTTTATATAGCATACCTGTCCTTTACGAGAATACTGGGAAACAACCGGCAGCCGCCTGCCAGTCATCTCCCAGACATCTTTCCTGTTGTTCCTTATCGCTTTTTCTTTCCGGATTAAGCCACAGGATACATGATCATTGCATAAGCGCCGAGACCGCCTGTAGTACTGAAGGTTACGGTATTAGGATCTGCATCCAGATCGGGAAGAACCTCGATAACACCGCCGGGGCGTACACAAATCATTGCATAAGCATAACCGGGCTTAACCGCGTTTTTCGGAATTCCGAATGCCATGGTTATAGGAGCTCCGCCCTGAGCCAGCAAAGAGAACTTTCCGCCTGCAAGCTTGCCCAGCTCTACGTTAACGGTAGCAACTACAGTACCGCCAACTGCTCCGGCAGCTGCATTGATGCTTGCCATAGCGGCCGGACTCTTTGCTTCGCTGATATCGTATACTCTCACATAAGGCTGCTCTCCCGGTGCCAGACCGTAGCCTGCTGCCAGAGTTGCCTTATCCGTTGCAACTACAGTTCCGGGAATTGTCTTAGACATATACGCTCCCTTTACTGTGGAAGTCAGAACTTTTCCGCCAACGCTTACTGTGCTGGTCTCAGGGATCGTAGCGGCTACTTCTGTTGATACGGAAGTACTGGATCCTTCGGACGGAGCATTATTGTTGGTAGATGCATTCACTCCCATCACCGGAGCCATGACAAGGCTCAGTGCAAGTGCTGTTGCAAGCACTTTTTTTAATGACTTACTTTTCATCTTCTTCTCCTCCTTGCGAGTTATAAGATTTTATATCCAATCATGCATCTTTATGTAACACATAACACATAATATGAATATCCTCTCAGACATCCATTCGTTCCCGGATGTTCTATGCCGGATTTTGTTTACTTTCTTCCCCGATAGTATTCTTTTCCCGTGATTTTCCGGCCCGCCGGGCATAAATAAGCATCATATCAAGACAGCACTCATATTCTTCCGGTTCCAACTCTTTCAGAATATTCATTACTGCCTTCCCTTTGTCCGGTATTTCCTCTTTCTTTCCTTCGGGATTACCATATATAATATAATCCAGGGATAAGCCATAAAGATCGGACAATGCTATCAGGGTTTCTATGCTCATACCGCAGCTTCCGCGTTCGATATCTGCATAGTATTTTTCCACCTTGCCTACTTTTTCGGATACGTATCCTCTGCTCCACCCCAGTTGTTTACGCCGTTCATACAAACGGTTTCCCGCCATCAGGCGATTATAGCTTTTTGTTTGGGCCATGTTCTGCACCTGCTGTCTTTCGTAACGCAATTTCAGTTTTCGTAAAATACTTTCTTTTGCGAAATAAACGGCAGAACGCTGCTTACTACATATCTATTGTCAAAAATGACCATTTTTTTGACGGCCTATGACTGTTCATTAAGATGCCAGTCTGTACCCGGCCATCAATTGTTTTTTCCTTTCCATGTCGGAATGAACATATATTCTCATTGTGGTGGTAATGTTGGAATGTCCCAGAAGTTCACTGAGGGTTTTCATATCAAATCCCCTGGAAATGCAGTTTGTGGCAAAAATGTGGCGGAGCATATGGAAGTTGAAATAGGGAATTCCCAGCTGTTCCAGGATTTTCTTAAAACGGTACTGCAGCGTGCGTGGCTCCAGATATTCCTTTTTCTTACCTGCAAGGATATATCCTTCTCCGTTTCCTTTTAGCTTTTTCAAATAATCAAGCAGATAGGAAGGAACCGGAATTTCCCTGTTGGAGCTTCTTGACTTCGGATCGGATATAATAATCTTCGTCTTCTTGTCCTCTTGCTGGAAGGTACGGATTCTCTGCATGGTTCCTCTTATTTGTATGGTGCCCTCTTCCCAATTTATATTTTTCCACTGCAGGGCACATAATTCCCCGATACGCAGGCCGCAGCATCCGGATAAGAGGATTCCTATGCTGGTAGCGTCCTTTTCTTCCGCTTTGTATGACAGATAAGCTTCCAGCCTGCGAAGCTTATCGCCTTCAGGAGGGGTAACCGTCCTGTTTTGGGCGGGCGCCGTCGGGGAAAGCCACTGCGGTACGCCGCAGTGATATTTTTTATCCAGGAAATGAAAGATTTGGCTTGTTATTACCTGGATTTGATGCTTATAAGCTCCGGAATATTTCTTTTGTTCCCCTTCCTTTAAACCGGGTAAGGAGACCGGAGGATCGATAAGCAAAGCATCCGCAGACTGCGTTCCCCACAGGGGAAGGACATGCTTTTCCGTAATGGAACGATAGGTGGCATAAGTGGATTCCTTCCATTTATTCCTGTTTTCCTCCAGCCATAGTCCGGCGGCTTCTTCCAGGGTCATTTTGTCAGGCAGCTGTGATTTTTTTCCTGCTTTGTGCAGTACGATCTGTTTTCCGGCAAAAAGCTTTTCCCGGACCTCTCTGTATGATTTACCGTACACAGAGCGGTATAAGGCCTTTGTGCCGGACGGATTCGGTATCCGATATCGTCCCTCCCATCTGCCGTCTTTTCTTTTATATATATTTTCACCTTTTCTTGCCATAAATTCCTCCATAATACTGACGAAATATTTGACGGTTTATAAATTAACCAATCCTGTTCATATAGATAGCGCTCCAAACGTGATTGCCTGTTAATCTTTTTACCGTTATTTAATTTTTGGATTTCAGAATTTTTGTTACGAATAATTTTAAAAATAAAACGTTTTTACGTTAAGCGACATTTTAGTGTAATATTTTATGCAGAGATTGACAAAATTCAAAACTTATTTTATAATGAAAGCCAAATGAACCATTAAAAATAAGTTGCAGAATATATTGTTTTTTTCGCAAAAGAAAGTATTTTGCGAAAGGAATTCCATAATCTATTATGAGAGTTTCCATATGCTGGCAGGCGTTTGATACGTCTGCTTTTCTTTTGTCATTTTTTTAGATATTATCATAATATTGAATATTTCAGCTCAGAAAAAGCAGCCTCAGCGGTATCAGGCAGTTCTTTCTTTGTTCAGGATATGGCTTCGCCGCGTCCCTCCTTTTCCGGACAGCTGCTTTCTCCTGACCATAAAAAAATTAAAAGGGATACTTTTCCATTTTATACATGCTTTCTACCACTCTGTACATTCCTGTGATTCTTTTACCTCCTTATAATATAGATATTGATACGGCTGCCGTCCTTATTTATTCTGTCGGCAGTAAAGCACTTTCCTGAAGGAGGTAATTTATGGTAAAGACAGGGCAATTAACTGAACTGAACGGGCGGCAGACTCTGCTGCTGGATCCGGAGCTTCGCCGCCGGGAAGAGGAAAACCGCAGCTATATGATGCATCTGGAAAACAGGTTTCTTCTGCTGAATTTCAATCTGGAATCAGGCCGGGATACATCGGCGGAAGCCATCGAAGGCATGCATGGAGGCTGGGAGTTTCCCACCTGCCAGCTGAGGGGGCATTTTCTGGGGCACTGGCTGTCCGCTGCCGCCATGCATTATCATGCCACGGGCGACAGGGAAATTAAGGCCAAGGCGGATACTCTGGTAGAGGAGCTGGCTGAATGCCAGAAAGAGAACGGCGGCAGGTGGGCGGCCCCCATCCCCGAAAAATATCTGTACCGCATCGCTGCGGGCAAACAGGTGTGGGCTCCTCATTACACCATCCATAAGGTTTTTATGGGCCTGCTGGATATGTACGAATATGCGGGTAATGCCATTGCGCTTGAAATAGCTGAGAATTTTGCGGACTGGTTTTATGATTGGACCAAGGATTTCAGCCGGGATGAGATGGATGATATCCTGGATTTTGAAACTGGGGGTATGCTGGAAATCTGGGTCCAGCTGTATGCCATTACCGGCAAAGATAAGTATGCGGCGCTAATGGAACGTTATTACAGAGGACGTCTGTTTGACCCTCTTCTGAAAGGCGAGGATGTCCTCACCAATATGCATGCCAACACCACCATACCGGAAATTATCGGATGTGCCCGGGCTTATGACGTGACGGGTGATGAAAAATGGAGGAATATCGCAGAAAATTATTGGGATCTGGCGGTGACTCAGCGCGGGCAGTATGCCACGGGCGGGCAGACCTGCGGAGAAATCTGGTCTCCGAAAAAGAAATTGGGAGCCCGGCTGGGGCTGAAGGGGCAGGAACACTGTACGGTATACAATATGATCCGGCTTGCCGGTTTCCTGTTCCGCTGGAGCCTGGATCCGGCTTATCTGGATTATCAGGAAAAGCTTCTGTATAACGGTCTGATGGCCCAGGCCTACTGGCAGAGTAATTTAAGCCACGGCTTCACCAGCCCTTATCCTTCCAAAGGACTTCTCACCTATTTCCTGCCCATGCAGGCCGGCGGCCGTAAGGGCTGGAGCAGCAAAACCGGGGATTTCTTCTGCTGCCATGGGACACTGGTACAGGCGAATGCGGCTTTTAACCGTGGGATCTATTATCAGTCTGAAGACAGTCTTTATGTCTGTCAGTATCTTGACAGCCAGGTTTCTTTTTCCGTAAATGACAGCAGGGTTACTATTCTGCAGAAAGCGGATCCCCTCACGGGCAGCTCCCATCTTGCAAGCACCTCTTCAGCAAGACAGTCCGTGCTGGAGGATACCCGTAAATACCCTTCCCAGCCGGACTGTCTGGTTCCCTGTCTGAAAATGCAGTTGGAAAAAGAAACGGAAATGACGCTGCAGCTGCGCATTCCCGGCTGGCTTGCAGGCGAAGCCGTCATTCTGGTAAATGATACGGAAGTGTATCGAAACAATGATTCCTGCCTGTTTGTACCTTTGAAGCGGGTATGGAAAGACGGAGACATCATCCGTATCCTGCTGCCCAAGGCCGTAAAAACCTTCCCGCTTCCCGAGGATGAAAATACCGTTGCCTTCCTGTATGGTCCGGTGGTCCTGGCAGGGCTTTGTGAGGAGGAACGCATCCTTCATGTACCGGCCGGCAGCACGCCGGATCAGCTTCTCACCCATGACAACGAACGGGAATGGGGAAGCTGGAAATCCACCTTCCGCACCACAGGACAGGAACGGGGTATCCGCTTCGTCCCTTTATATGAAGTGGGATACGAACCCTACAGTATTTATTTCCCGGTTAAATCAGACCGATAAGCTCACTTTGGCTCCCGTCTTTCAAAAAAACGGGAATCACAGCAAGGGGAGCCCGGACGAGAACCGTCTGCCCGCCTTCAAAGGCCATACCGTCATGGAGGAATACCCAGGTATGGCCTGCGGGCAGATACACCTCCCGCTCCGTGGCTCCTTCATAAAGAACCGGAGCTGTCAGCATATCACTGCCGAACATATATTGTTCCTTTAATTCCCAGCAGCATTCCTGCTCCGGGAACTCATAGAACATAGGCCGCATTACCGGCCTTCCCCATTCATGGGCTTCCTCCATCAGCTTCCTTATATAAGGGCGCATGGCCTCACGCAGGCGGATATATGACGTAAGAATCCGGCAGATATCCTCCCCGAAGCTCCATACCTCATTAGGGCCGCCGGAATGCTGGTATCTGCGTCCATCCTTCCCAACCACCTCTTCGGCCGGAAGACGATCCCCGTGCAGCCTCATCACAGGACAGAAGGTTCCCCATTCAAACCAGCGTACCAGAAGGCTTCGGAATTCTTCTTTTTCCGGATCCCCTCCCGTAAAGCCTCCGATATCGGTGGTCCACCAGGGGATTCCGGCAATTCCCATATTCAATCCGGCACACAGCTGTCTTCTGAGAGCTTCCCAGTCCGAATGGATATCCCCGGACCAGACAAGGGCTCCGTAACGCTGGCTTCCCGCCCATGCGCAGCGCACCAGGCTGACTGTCTGTTCTTCCCCTGCACGGCGCAGCCCTTCATAAAATGTCCTTGTGAAAAGCTGGGGATACAGATTTCCCACCTGTGCCTGGGTTCCCATGCGGCAACGGTAATTATCATAATCATAAACGGTAAAGCCCGGCTCCGCTTCATCCAGCCAGAAAAGGCGTATTCCTTTTTCGTAATAATTTTGTCTGCATTTTTCCCAAAGATAATCCCTGGCATCCGGATTGGTCACATCGGTAAAGGTACTGTTTTCATTAAAAAGCTTGGCCAGATCAATACCTTTTTCCGCCTTAACCAGAAATCCCTTCTGCTTCATTTCTTCATAATTTTCACTGGTACAGGCCACCTCCGGCCATACAGATACCATCAGCTCCACGCCCATTTCCTTAAGCGAACGCACCATGCCTTCCGGATCAGGGAAAAATTCCTCGTCAAAACGGAAATCTCCCATTCTGGGCCAATGAAAAAAGTCACACACAATAACATCCAGAGGGATTCCCCGCCTGTGATACTCTCTTGCTGTCTGAAGAAGCTGCTCCTGGTTCCAGTACCGCAGCTTGCACTGCCAGAAGCCCAGGCCATATTCGGGCATCTGCGGCACAGTCCCGGTGACCGCTGCATAAGCACATTCGATTTCATCCGGCGTATCCCCTGCCGTAATCCAATAATCCATCTGCCGGGTACTCTGTGCCTGCCATTGTGTGGTATTCGCACAGAAGCTGACACGCCCCACCGCCGGATTATGCCACAGGAAACCATACCCCAGGCTGGACAGTACAAAAGGAATGCTTACCTGGGAATTTCTCTGCGCAAGCTCCAGGCTGCAGTTCTTAATGTTCAGAAATTCCTGCTGGTACTGCCCCATTCCATACAGCTTTTCCTCTGCCTGTGAGGCAAAAGATACGGTCAGCTCATAATCTCCGCCGATAACAGGCTTAAAATACCGGCTCTTTTTATTCAGAGCACCGCCCTTCCCCTCTTCCTGAAGCAGCAGCCGTCCCTTCCTGTCATAAAAGGAAAGACGGGCCGGGCCGCTCCCCGTTTTACTTTCCATAACCGCCCGCAGACGGCCGTTCCTGATCTCGCTCTTTTCCTCGCCAATATCAATGGTAACCGCCGTATCCGCCTGCGGAAGAAGCGCATAATCCGTATCCTCCGGCTCCCTCATAACAGCGCTCCTCACCCGGAGGCTGTTATTCCCCCAGGGCTCTACTACCAGCGTTTCCCCATCCCACCGGTGTACCAGCTTGTTTCCTTCCCTGCTCATTGTCTGCATATCAGTCAGCTCCTTCACTCTTAATAAATCAGATCCTATTCACTGATTTCATTATAGGATTTTATAGACACACAAACAAGACTCCGTCGAAAGGAAAGATCCGTTCCACATAAAAACAGGTATACGGCGCCCTGTACATTTTCCGGCCGTATACCTGCTTATCCCGCTGCTTCAGATACGTCTTCCGATATCCTCCATCAGCTCTTCCTGAAGATCCTCATCCATCATTTTCATATCGCTGGCAAAAACCTCCGGGTAAGGCAATGCCTTATCCCCGAATATTTTACCGAAGGATACATATATCTTGTTATCCTTAAGCCCTATGACACTTCCCATTCCGAAACGTTTATGCATCACTTTTTTATCCATGATTTTCATCTTCTTCTGCCTCTTTTTCCTTATTTTATGCTGTATTCCATAAAGGACTCAGCATCCTCCTGCATTTGCATGCCCACCTTTTCGGTTATATACTCCTCCATCTTCTCTTTGGGAATCTCCAGGCTTACAGACAGTTCCCCATACAGGTTATCCTCTGCCATTTTAAAATACTTCCGATCCATGGCTGTAATCTTTTTTCCCTGGGAAAGACGCTGCTGGTTTCTGAGCCAAAGGGTTTTTATGATCTTAATCCACTCCCGGCAGTCACAGCTGTTCACCGCCTGTTTATAGTTCAGCTCCCGCTGCCGTTCATCCGCCACCCAGAGATTCCCTATTGAGGGAATACTGTCAATCAGCTCCGCCGCCTCTTTCCTGTTCAGGATTCTGCGCATTTCCGTCTTCTGCCCATCCACCGGCGTAAATATCCTGCCTTCCTTATCCTGGGCGGGCTGAAGGACATAGTACAGCCTATCCCTGCTGGCGCCGCTTATCGCAATCTTCGAAATGTCTGTCACTTCACAGACTCCTTTGTTTCCATAAATAATGAATTCCCCTTTTTGAAACATGCCGCCTCTCCTTTCTTCCTGCGGTACAGACTCTAATTCCTTATCTTGAAGGAAAAAGAAAAAACCATGCTGCCCAAACACTACGGCAGAAAGGTTTTCCTGGGTTTCCTGTATTTATTTTACCAAATTCAAAAGGCGGCGGGCAAGTAGTTTTTCTCTATATACATACATTTTTGTTTACTTTTACGCATATATACTGAAAAAAATTTGTGAACTTTTACATACTTTTTTATCTGCACCCCACTGAATATTCATAGTTACATTTTTTCTTTCAAATGCTATACTATTATCAGAGTTGTCGCCATTTTTCCGCAAGGCCGGTTTCCGGCTGCAGGACTGCGGAAAATACAGCAGATAACCAGACACGACCCGGCTTATTTTTACGAATTGACAGCACCGGCTTAGGAGATACAGGTAATGATTGAAATACTTAACGGCACACATGAGACAGTGGCTTACCGGGACATGAAAGGCATCAAGGCTTTCATGAATACGGATCCGGAAGATTTCCCTCTTCACTGGCACACCGCTCTGGAACTCATTATGCCAATAAAAAATGGCTATACGGTACGGACCAACGGGGAAACCATCCGCTTTTCTCCGGGCGATATTATACTCATTCCTCCGGGAGAGCTTCACTCCCTTCATGCCCCTGAGGAAGGGGAACGGATGATCATGCAGTTTGATTATTCCCTGCTCTGCAATCTGGCGGGCATGGATTCCCTGCTTCATATGCTGCGGCCTTACCGTTTAATACGGGCCGGGCAGTCCGACGGCCTCGGGGAAACGCTTCGGGGATACCTGGAAGAAATCATGGCAGAATATACAGGTGAGGATCCTTTCCGGGAGCCCAGTGTCCATTCTCTGTTTCTTCGATTTTTTGTGGCTCTGGGACGCAAGTGTCTGGCGGAAGGAAATAAATTTCCCGATATTTCTCCCAGCAAACAGCAGGAATACATCGAAAAATTCATGTCCATCTGCAGTTATATCAACGACCACTGCACGGAAGCGCTGAGCATTGATGCCCTGGCCTCCATGGCCGGCTTCAGCAAATATCATTTTTCCAGGCTTTTCAAACAGTTTACGGGGATTTCCTGCTATGAGTATCTTATAAGCAGAAGGCTGGCGTACGCAGAAAGGCTGCTGCTGCAGCCCGATCTGTCCATCACAGAGGTAGCCATGCAGTCCGGCTTCAACAGCCTTTCCACCTTTAACCGGATTTTTAAAACGGCCAAAAGCTGTACCCCTTCTTCTTATAAATCTCTGAACAGGGGAACCAGACTCGATACCTCCGGTTCCCTGTCCCTGTAATCATCAGGCGAGATTGATTTCTACCTTTACAGGCTCTGTTCCGGTCAGGCTGATGCTTCTGTCATCAGGCTGGCTGGTGCCTACAGACAGTACGAAATGACTGCTGTCCACATATTTCTTTCCTTCTTCATCCACGGCCATAAGCGCTTCATAAGGAACCTTCAGCAATATCTCCGCCTTCTCTCCCTTTTTCAGGCTGACTCTCTTAAATGCACACAGGCTGTGGTTGGGCACCGCATTTTTGGAATCCAGATCCTTGATATAAACCTGAATCACATCATCCGTGTCATATTTTCCGCTGTTTTCCACCATTGCCTTTATGGTAAGCTCTTTTCCCTCTTCCACAGCACCTGTCAGTTCGGCAGCTTTCACGCCGACCTGTCCGTAGGTGAGGCCATAGCCGAAGGGATACAGAGGTTCTTTTTCCAGATAACGGTAGGTTCTGCCTTTCATGGAATAATCTTCAAAAGCGGGGAAGCCCTCCAGATCCTTATAGAAGGTAACAGGAAGCTTTCCGGAAGGAGAGCAGGCTCCGAACAGGATTTCTGCGGCTGCTTTTCCTCCCCTTGCGCCGGGATACCATACCTGAAGAATGGCGTTAACATGCTCTGCTGCAAACTGCATGTCGATGGCGCTTCCTGACATCATGCACAGCACGACCGGTTTGCCGCATCCGGCCACCGCTTCCAGAAGTTCTCTCTGGGATTCAGGCAGCTCCAGATCCTTCTTATCTCCGGAAGCATAGCTGTTTCCGGTATCGCCTTCTTCTCCTTCCAGATTCTCATCCAGGCCCAGACAGAGAACTACCACATCGCTGTGCTCCGCCACCGTAAGGGCTTCCGAGATTCTGTCCTGCTTCCATCCAAGGCCTTCTACCCTGTCCTTGTAAATATGGCAGCCTTCGGAATAATAAACACGCACATCCTCACCCACAAAATCCTGGATTCCTTCCAGAAGGGTGATATAACGGGAGGATGTCCCATGATAATTGCCAACAAGAGGGGTACGGCTGTCCGCATTGGGGCCGATAACGCCGATTGTCTTTAAGCCGTCCTTATTCAGGGGAAGGATACCGTCATTTTTCAGAAGCACCATGCTTTCTTTTGCCATTTTCTGAGCAAGCTCCAGATGCTCTTTACATTCCACCACTTCATAAGGGATATCGTCATATTCATTTTTATCAAAACAGCCCAGAAGGAATCTGGTTGTAAACAGCCTTTCCGCAGCCTGGGTGATTTCCTCTTCCGTGACAAGTCCCTGCTGGTATGCCTTCAGCAGATGAAGATAAGTGACGCCGCAGTTCACATCACAGCCGGACTTCAGCGCCAGAGCCGCCGATTCCTCCGGTGTTTTGGTTACCATATGGTGCATATGGAAATCGGCAATTGCCCAGCAGTCGGAAACATAGTGTCCCTGGAAATCCCATTCCTCCCGTAATATATTCTGAATCAGGGTGGGGCTTCCGCAGCAGGGCTCTCCGTTTGTCCTGTTATAGGCGCCCATGACAGCTTCCACTCCTGCCTCTTTTACACAGGCTTCAAAAGCGGGAAGATAGGTTTCATACATATCCTTCTTGCTCGCCTGGGCATCAAATTCATGACGCACGCTTTCAGGTCCGGAATGAACGGCAAAATGCTTGGCACAGGCTGCTGTTTTCATAAAGTCATCATCCTGGCTGCCCTGCAGGCCTTCCACATAGGCCACGCCCAGGCGAGAGGTGAGATAAGGATCCTCTCCATAGGTCTCATGTCCTCTTCCCCATCTGGGATCCCGGAAAATATTTACGTTAGGAGACCAGAAGGTAAGCCCTTTATAAATATCCCTGTCATCATGCCTGGAATATTCATTATATTTGGCTCTTCCTTCCGCTGCCACCGCATCCCCGACTGTTTTCAGCAGTTCGTCGTCAAAGGCTGCCGCCATGGCGATTGCCTGAGGGAAGCTGGTTGCCACACCGGCTCTTGCCACCCCGTGAAGAGCCTCGTTCCACCAGTTATAGGTAGGGACTCCCAGTCTGGGGATTGCAGGCGCATCATACCTTAACTGAGATGCCTTTTCTTCCAGGGTCATCCGAGAAACCAGCTCATGTGCCTTTTCTTTTGCCCATTCTCTGTTTCGCATTATGTAATTCCTCCTTATTGTTTTTTACGTTATTATCTGAAGTTATTATAGCAAATTTATCTGAAGAGATACTTCCGAAATATAGCTGGATGATGATTAAATATTGCGGTCCTTTTTCCGCTGTGCTACAATCAAAGCAGGCAATGAATTCAACATTTCTGATTATCTGTTTTCTTATGTACCGTCCCTTCAAAGGCCGGTATCTGATGCATGGTATCCTCTGCAGATACCAAAACATGCACGGCTGTGTATGTAAATGCATGAACTCCTTGCTGACAACAAAATAAGCAGGGAGAAGAAAAGGCGATGCTTCTCTCTGCGCAGACCAAGGATGCCGCACTACGCGGATCATCCTTAGATTCAAAGAAAGAGAGGAACGCCTATGGAACTGAATATGACAGGATTTCCGGAGGAACAGCTCCTTCCGGAGGGCTACCAGTTTAACCTGAGCGATTTCGCCTTGTTTTTATCCGTTATGAAAAACAAGGACGCTTATGAAAACACGCTGAGCATCATCCTTGACGAACCGGATTTAAAGCTTGCCGAAGTGGAGGTGGAGCAGGTGGTTCTGAACGAAAGCGGAAAAAGGGCCATTCGGCTGGATGCCTGGGCGCGGGATGTCAAAAACCGGCATTTCAATACGGAAATGCAGAATGATTCCAAAAATGACAATCTGCGGAAACGCTCCCGTTTTTACCAGGGACTGCTGGATACTCCCATACTCAAGGCGGGAAAGAAAACCAAATACCGGTATCTTCCATCCACTGTTATTATCTTCATTACCCAGGAGGATATTTTTTCCTGTGATTTGGCAATGTATACTTTTACGGAACAGTGCGAAGAGGTCGCCGGCCTGCATCTGGATGACGGGACAAAAAAGATATTCCTGAATATGGCCAGCAAAAACGGTCGCCCGGAATTAATCAGTCTTCTGCAGTATATGAAGAATACAACGCTGGATAATCCGGATATACTGGTAAGGGATAAGAGAATCAGGAAATTAGATCGGATAGTGAAAGAGGTAAAACAATCGGAAGAATGGGAGGCTGCTAAGATGAATATTCTTGAGATTGGCATGGAAAAGGGAATTCAAAAGGGGCTTGAAAAAGGAAAACTGAAAGGCCAGGACAGAGTCAACCGCCTGAACCGTCTTCTGGCTGAACAAAACCGGACGGATGACATTATAAAAGCAGCAGGAGATGAGAAATATCAGGAAAAACTGTTCAAAGAATTTCATTTATAAAGGTTAAGGAATCGAAAAAGGCAGGGCATACCCCTGCCTTTTTCATGCCTTTTTTTTCCGTTTCCACATACTCAGCCCCAAAGTCACCGCGAATGTCCCAATCCCGATCCAGGCCAGTGCGGAATAAGTATCCAGATATTCCGTAATTATGTTCCACGATTCTCCTGCCACCGCCCCCAGCGTTACCAGTACGGTATCCCAGATAAGGCTGCCCGCCACCGTAAACAGGGTAAACACCGGCAGCTTCATCCTGGCCATACCCGCGGGAATGGAAATAAGGCTTCGTATAATAGGAATGCATCTTCCGAAAAATACCGCTTTTCTTCCCTGTCCGTTAAACCATTGAAGCGTATTGGCGATTTCATCCTTTTTAAACCCCAGCCTCCTGCACAGCCTGCTGTCCAGTAATTTTTCAAACCTCTGCGGACTTAACAGTGCCCCCAGTCCGTACAGCAGGAAGGCCCCTGCCACCGATGCCGCAGTGGAAACAAGTATCACGCCAATGACCGTCATTTCTGTACAGGTTGTCAAAAAACCTCCGAAGGTGAGGATCAGTTCCGATGGAATGGGCGGGAACACGGTCTCCACCACGATTAAAAGCCCGATTCCCAGATATCCGAACTGATTCATGATATCAATAACAATATTCTGCATATCCTGTCTCTGTTATCTGTGTTTATTATCCAGTTTATGTCTCTGTTTTCCATAACAGTACCAAATATGCCGCTTCCTGCTTTCTTTCCTTCCGAAGCCATGGAACCCCGCATGTTTCTGCACCCTATTCGGTCACATTCATTACCTTCACCCACTGCAGCAGTTTCTCAATAGCCGGATTATGATTTTCCATTAACCAGCTCACTTCAAAGTCCAGTGTTTCCTCTTCCTTTTCCCCTTCTTCCTTCAGCATGGGGATAACCACCAGATTACGGGTATTTCTGTAATATCTGACGGCATATTCCGGCAGTATGGCGATGCCAAGCCCTGCGGAAACCATGAGAAGAAGGGTCTGTACCTCCTTTTCCCTGCTGACAATATTGGGAACGTAGCCGCCCCTGTTATAACACAGGATCACCTCCTCCGCCTCATCATTAGGCCGTCCCTTGGGCTGCATGATAATAAATTCTTCTCCCGCCAGTTCCCGATAGCTCAGATGCTTTCTTGCCGCCAGCGGATGACCCGGATACAGAACGGCCATCAGCGGATAGGCCTTCAGGAAGTGATGGCTCAGTTCCTGAAATTTACACACGTTGGGAGAAAGGTTGAATGCCACGTCACATTCCCCATCCTCCAGCAGGCCATATAATGCATTCATATTTTCCCGGATCAGACGTATGGAAATATTCGGATAGGCTTCATGGAAATTCCGGAGCGTTTCGGAAAACAGACTCTGCTCGTATCCCCTGATAAAGCCGATGGAAATGGAGCCGGAAATTCCCTCCGCCGCCGATCGGGCCAGCTTTACGGCCTCCTCCGCCCGGGCCAGTATTACCCTCGCTTCATTCATGAATACCCTGCCCGCAGGCGTCAGCTCCACATGATGCTTGTCCCTGATAAAAAGAGCGGCCCCGATTCCTTCTTCCAAAGCCCGGATCTGCTGCGTCATAGCCGTCTGGGATATAAAACATTTTTTTGCCGCCTTCGTAAAATTCAAGGTTTCTGCCACGGACACAAAATATTCCAGCTGTTTCAGGTTCATCCCTTTCCCTCCATTTCCATAAAAACCCGTTTTGTGATCTCCTCGAACTCTGTAATAAGTTTTTCTTATTGTAATATGCAATCTTCCTATTTGCAACTGCCTATTTTTTATTCTATAATTCTATTTATTAATTACACAGCTTTGCAGGCAGCAATCCATTCCAACCCTGCGATGCCTGGGTGAATTACTGAAGAAAGCGGGTGCTTACCATTGAAAAGTCTGAAAAAATTTTACGAGGGCGGTTATGCCAAATATATTCTGCCCGGCGTGCTGCTGCAGTCCGTTCTGATAGGAGGGGGATATGCCACAGGACGCGAAATCTATTCCTATGGAGCCAAATTCGGGGCAATGGGCTGGATATCCGGTCTTACCATCGGTATCGGTTTTGCTCTGTTCGCCTTCCTTACCTTTGAAATCTGCCGCATTTACAAGGTATATGATTATAAAAATTACATCAAACAGGTAATCGGCCCCTTATGGCCGGTGATGGATGTTCTCACCGTCTTAATTGCGATCATGCTCATTGCGGTTATGGCAGCGGCCACCGGAAGTATTTTCGAACAGGTCGGGCTTCCTAATTTCCTGGGAGCGGTTGTCATCGTCCTTCTATGCGGGCTTCTGAATTTCAAAGGCTCCAAGGTCATTGAAAAATTCGAGTCCGTGGGAACCATTCTTCTGTACGGAGGCTATATCCTTTTTACCATCATTGTCCTGATAAGCAAGGGCAGCAATATTCCCCAGGTATTCGCCGCTGCGGACACCAGCGCTTACGACGGCAAGGTTACCCTTGGCCTGTGCATCTGGACAGGAATCCTGTATGTGGCGTATAATATTAATTCAATCCCCATGGGGATGTTCTCCCTTACCAGACAGACGAAACGGAAGGAAACCTTCTTTTCCGGCCTGATTGCAGGGCTTTTGATGGTTATCCCCTGGTTTCTCTCTTATTTTGCCATGATGTGTTTCTATGGGGATACCTCCATTGTCGGGGCTGATGTAGCCACTCCCTGGATGGAAATGATCAAGGCGGTTAACGGCGGCCCGGTCCTTCTGGCCCTGTTCAGCATCGTCATGGGCTGGACCCTGGTGGAAACGGCTACAGGCTGTATCCATATGATCATCGACCGTTTTGATATCGCCCTGGAGGAAAGGGGAAATGCCAGACTGACCGATAAAAACAGAGGGCTTATCACGGTGATCACCTTGCTTGCGGCGCTGCTTCTTTCCCGTATCGGCGTTGTGACACTGATTGAAAAAGGATATTCCTATCTTTCCTATGGATTTATCCTGTTCTATCTGCTGCCCACCTTATTTATCGGCGGCTATAAAATTATCCGGTATAAAAATAAAAAATAGAGGATTACATATAAGGAGAAGGTTAGTATGAAATATGTAGGTTATTACAATGGAGAAATCGGGCCTCTGGAGGAAATGAAAATCCCCATGCTGGATCGGGCCGTATATTTCGGAGACGGCTGCTACGATGCCACTACCTTTGCCCACAATCATATTTTTGCGGTTAAGGATCATGTGGACCGTTTTTACAACAGCTGCAGGATGCTGGAAATTCCTTTTGATATGCCTCGTGAAACCCTGGTAAATGAATTACAGAAATGCATCGACGCCAATGAAATCGATCACGGCATGCTTTACTGGCAGTGTTCCCGCGGTACGGCGCTGCGGGCCCATAATTTCCCGCCTGCGGATGTTACTCCCAACCTGATGATTTTTACCGTTCCCTGCGAACTGGTTCCCATGGACAGTACCTTTAAGCTGATATCCATGGAGGACACCCGGTTCCTCCACTGCAACATCAAGACCCTGAACCTGATTCCCAGCGTAATCGCTTATCAGCGCTGCACGGAAGCAGGCTGCCAGGAAACAGTCTTCCACAGAGGGGAAAGGGTTACGGAATGTGCCCACAGCAACGTCCTTATGATAAAAGACGGCGTTCTGTGTACGCCTCCCAGAGATAACCTGATTCTGCCCGGTATTACCCTGAAGCACCTGCTGGAGCTTGCAGAGACAAACGGCATTCCCACCAGAGAAGCGGTATTTACCATGGATGAACTGAGGGCGGCGGATGAAGTGATAATCAGCAGTTCCGGCGGCCTCTGTATTGCCGCGGATGAACTGGATGGGAATCCGATAGGCGGAAAAGATCCGGTTACATTGAAAAAGCTGCAGGATGCTTATACGGCATTTTATGAAAAGGACACGAACTATTAAGCCGGAATTGCTGTGGATATTACGCATTCACATTCCAAAAAACTGTCTGTAAACGAACGAAAACTGAAATTCCCGGTACGCCGATGCATACAGCAGCGGCGGCCGGGAATTTTTTATTTTTTCATAATCCTGCGTAAAGCACTTTTTAACTTTCCGGCCGGTACATAAAGGAATCAAAGCAGGCAAAGTTCGTTCCTTCCACTCCATTCCCGCTTGCAAACATCCCTACATAGGCCCCTACAAAACCTCCGGCTGTTTCCGAACCAAGGAAACCTCCGTCCAGTTCCGATGCCAGTACATGTCTGGTGCCATCCTCTTCCACCGCCGTAAACGTATTCTTCTGTCCTTCCGCCTTCAGTTCCAGAATTACCGTATCCGAATTCCATTCCCTTTCCCCGCAGATTTCTTTCTGATAGGGCATATCCACATTATGATAGGTGACTTCCGCTTCCTGGGTCAGATATCCTTTAACCACCCGCAGTATCCGTTTCCCCTTTTCACAGGTCATTTCCGCCTTCAGGGAATGGTAGTTATTCTGCAGCAATATCAGCCCCGCCGTCTGTCTTTCTTCCGGTTCAAACCGCATTCTGGCAACCGCCGTATAGCTCATATGCTGCTGCCTGCGTCCGACAAAACCGGAACAGTTTACGTTGGGAAGCATACCGGAGCGTATTTTTTCCATGACTTCCGGGCTTGTCGGTTCCATGGGCCTCGCCGTAGTTCTGATTTTCAGACAGCTGTCCTCCAGCCGGAAGTCCCCTTCCGCGGGAGTTCCCAGACAGTTCCAGCAGAAAGCGAGCTCTTTTTCGTCAAAATCATCAGTTTCCGGTATTTCTTCCACCGGCGCTTCCGGCAAATTCGGGGCTGGGTAAGCCCAATCCAGTTTTCCGGTTCCCGGACACACCACAGGCCATCCGTTTTCCCAGACCATGGGGGCTATAAAGGTTTCCCTTCCCATATTTTTGTGATAGCCGCCGTACGGCCGGGAAGCCAGCATGACCATATACCAGCTGCCGTCCTTCAGCTCCACAATATCCGCATGTCCCGTATTGGCAATAGGGGCTCCCATTCCCAGATGTCTGTGGGTCATGATCGGGTTTCCGTCATAACCCTCGTAGTCCCCCATCACTTCCCTGCTTCTGGCTATGGTCACCGCATGGAAATGCTCGGTACCCCCTTCGGCTATCATCAGATAATACCAGCCATCTTTCTTATACAGATGAGGCGCTTCCGGACACCATGCCAGCACCTGGGAACCGCCCCAGATTTTTTTCTTTTCTCCCACAAGCCTGAAATCCGTCAGGTCTATCCGGCTGATCCATATCTTATTATGGCGCATGTCCTCTCCGGAACTGGTACCGGTATAATAGGCGGTCCCGTCCTCATCCCAGAACAGGGAAGGATCGATCCCCTCAGCCCCTTCAATCCAGTGCGGTTCCGACCAGGGCCCCGCCGGATCCTGAGCGGTAACAATAAAATTCCCGCCGTGATCCACATTGGTGGTGATCATATAAAAAAGTCCGTCATGATACCGGATCGTAGGGGCGAAAATACCTCCCGATATCCAGTCCGCCCCCAAAGGAAGCTGGGTCGGCCGATCCAGCACATGCCCGATCTGCTCCCAATGTGCCAAATCGCGGCTGTGAAAAACCGGAACTCCGGGATAAAAGGAAAAGGATGAGGTCACCATATAAAAATCATCCTCCACCCGCACAATCGACGGATCCGGGTAAAATCCCGGCAGCAGCGGGTTCTTAATTTCATAGCTCATAATACAATCCTCCCTGTCTCTGCCATACTGGCGCCGCACATACCGGCTTCCTCTGCTGCCTGTATGTGCGGACTCTATTTTCATTATAAATACATGGTAATCAGCGCCGCTCCCATGGGGGGAAGGGTTAAGGTTATTGTACCATCATTTATTTCCATTGTCTCTTCTTTCGTATAAGACGCCGCTTCCAGCAGCGCCAGCTGTGCCCGGTCAGGATAATCCGGTTCCCCCATCCCCTGCCAGCATGCCAAAGCATTTCCATGGGCTTCATCCAGCCGTTCGACGGCAGCTGTTACAGGGGCTGCCCCGGTAAGGCGGATTTGAATCTCCTCTTCCCTTATTTCATGAAGCAGGGAATGATGGTTCACCGCCAGGAACTGGACTGCCTGACATGCATTTTTTCTTATTCCATATACATCGACGGTTCCCTGGGCCCCGGCTCTGACATACCTTTCATCCCCCAGTTTATTCAGCAGCTGGAAAGCGCGGTAGGACGCCTTGGGTATCCCCTGCAGATTCAGCAGGCCGAAACCGCCGTGGAAAGGTTTGTAAGGCATTCCTCCTTCTTCAAAAATATCGGAAAAGGTCCAGTAAGAATATCCTTCCGCCAGATCCACGGAATCCATAATCGTTTTCAGGATAAAAGAGGAACCAAAAGGGCCGTCGGAAGCAATTCCCGCCCCGCTGTTCCATTCCGTATAATAAACAGGAAGACCGCCGGCCTCTTTCACGGCCTTTTGGGTCATTTGCGTCAGGACGCCCCTGTCCACCTTTTCCCACAGCCTCTCATGCTGCTCTTTTCTGCGTTCCAGAAAATCCTCCACACTTTCCCCTTCCTCAGGCGTCATGAAATTCTGGCTGTCCTCCACTCCATACCCCAAAACCACATCCGTGGGATAATGATGGGTGGAAACAAAATCCACAGGCGTTCCCGTCTTTTTACAATACTCCAGGAACTCCGGGATCCAGGAATTATTCGAAGTGGCAGGCCCTCCCACCTTCAGCCGTTCATCCACCGCCTTCAGCGCCCGTGCGGTATGGGAATACAGGTTAAAATATTCCTCCATCGTATCCGCCCAGAAACCAAAAGGAGAATCCGGGCCGCCCAGATTGGGTTCATTCCAAACTTCAAAAAACCACTGCCGCACTTCTCCCAGCCCATACCGCTCTGTCAGATGCTCCGCAAACAGACGGATCAGCCAGTCCCATCTTTCATAGCTTGCCGGCCGGGAAGTATTCCCTTTATAGTGAAAAATTGTAGTCTCCTTACTTTTAAGAGCCTCCGGCATAAAACCGATCTCCACAAAAGGCTTCATATTTATGGACAGCAGGAAATCAAACACAGAATCCACATTGGTAAACGAAACCACCCACTCATCCTTGGCCCCCATCATGGGACGGGTGAGCACACTCATATCATCATCAAAAAGCCCATGGAACCGTACATACCGAAAGCCCAGCTCCCTCTGGCATTTCTCCAGCTGTTCCCTGTAATCCTGCCGCAAAGCAGTCGTGCCGTGACAGCTTCCCACACACATATTCCAATACGGTTTTAAAGGCTTTACCTCATCCTTATAATCCCAGACAAATTGCTTCATCAGATAATCCCTCCCTGTTTTTCCCTTGATTTTTATAGTATTGCTTTATTACCCTTTCACGGAACCGATCATGACTCCCTTGACAAAGTACTTCTGTACAAACGGATAAATACACAAAATAGGCAGCGTGGCAATTACCGTGGTACAATATTTGATTAAGTCCTTATAGATAGCCATGTTATTTTCCAGATCGCTTCGGTTCATCTGGGAAGAATCGTTCTGTATCAGAATATCCCTCAGGATGAGCTGAAGCGGGTACAAAGAGCGGTCCTGAAGAAAAATAGATGCATTGAACCAGGAGTTCCACTGTCCTACCGCATAGAACAGAACCACAACCGCAATGGTTGCTTTGGAAAGAGGCACTACGATCTTCATCATAATGGTCATATTCCCGGCGCCGTCGATTCTGGCTGCTTCTTCCAGAGAATCCGGGATTTCCGCCATGGAGGTACGCATGATAATGATATTGAATACATTCACACAGCCCGGTATAATCAGCGCCCATCTGGTATCCAGCATTCCCAGGTTACGCACCACCATATAGAAAGGGATCATGCCCCCGTTGAACATCATGGTAAACGCCAGGAAAAACATCATCTGGTTTTTCAGCAGCAGCTGTTTTCTGGATAATACGTAGCCGCTAGTTATGGTGAGCACCGTCCCCAGAAGGGTGGCAAATATTACATAAATGATGGTATTTACATAACCTGTATAGATATTGGGATTCTGAAATACCAGGACATAGCCGTTCAGGGTGAAGCCCAGAGGCCTGAAAATAAAACCGATATGGGCGCTTAAGGGCCCCGGTTCACTGAAGGATGCAAACACTGTATGGAGCATGGGCGCCAGGCAGAGGAATCCTATCAGGGTGAGTATGACATAATTAATTACGGTAAAGATTTTATATCCCACAGTTTTGGATCGAATCATTCCTCTTTCCTCCTTAGAACAGACTTGTATCTGAAACCTTGGCGCTGATCTTGTTTACCGTCATCAGAAGGATGAAGGATATCACAGAATTAAACAGACCCACCGCAGCTGAATAGCCATAGTTAAACTCCTGCAGACCTTTTCTGTATACAAAGGAATTAATAACGTCCGCAGTTTCATAGGTGCTGGGACCATAGAGCAGGATGATTTTTTCATATCCCACATTCAGCAATTGTCCGCAGCGAAGAATCAAAAGAATAATGATGGTGCTGGAAATACCGGGAAGCGTTACATGCAGCGTCTGCTTCCAGCGGTTGGCTCCGTCGATTACGGCAGCCTCGTAAAGCTCCTGATCCACACTGGCCAGGGCCGCGATATATATGATGGAATTATAGCCCAGGCTCTGCCATACATTGCTTCCCACAAATATGGCCCGGAAAAACTGGGGCTGGGCAATCAGGCTTGCCGGTTCATTCTGGGTAATCATGGACCACAGCTGGGTAATCGCGCCATTCTGGGAACAGAACTGGTTTACCAGGGAGCAGACCACTACCATGGATACGAAGTAAGGCATATAGCTGATGGTCTGAATACTTTTCTTAAAAAATTTCCCTCTCACCTCATTCAAAAGCAAAGCGAAAATAATGGGAAGAGGAAATCCAACCAGCAGATCCAGAAAGCTGATCAAAAAAGTGTTTTTTAACAATCTCCAGAAATAATAGCTTTGGAAAAAATCCTGGAAATGCTTGAAACCGACAAAAGGGCTTCTGAAAAATCCCAGCTGAGGCTTGTAGTTCTGAAAAGCCATCAGCAGCCCCACCATGGGGCCGTAGGAAAAAATAACAAAAAAGATAACTGTAGGCAGGAATATCAGGTACAGAGAATAATTCCTCTTAAGGTCTTTTTTTAACGCATTCATAACCTTCTCCTTATTTACTTGAAATAGGGGAAAGGACGCCGCCCCGTAGAGCGGCGCCCTTCTTCCCTTTTGCCATCACGGTGTTCCTGCTGCGTTTTCTTTACCGCTGCAGCCGGAAAATGAGCCGGTTAACGGGCAAAGTATCTGTCCAATGCTGCCTGCTGATATTCGGTTGCCTGCTCGATGCCCATGGACTGAATCTGGGAAACATAATTATCCCATTCTTTATCCACATCCATAGCCCCTGTAATGAATTTAACCGTACATTCCTGTACATAGGTGGTAATATCGCCCATGATTGCGGAATAATTGGTGCCTTCATCGGAGGTCATGGAAATAGGAGGCATGACATAGGAGCCGTCTGTTGATGCGTCCCAAACATCATAGCATACCAGGTTCTTTTCATCGTTGCCGTACAGAGAGTTTTTCCAGTCATAAATGCCTGTCAGCGCAACTCCCAGATAATCATAGCCGGATTTGGTGCCGTCCGCCTTAGCCTTGCGGACCTCATCATTCAGCTGAGGTTCACCGTCGATATATTCAAAGGTTTCTCCTTCAATACCATAATTCTTCAGAAGGGATCCTTCCTCAGAATAGAAATAATCAATCCATTTTGCCGCAAGCACGGGATCCTTACAGCTGGTGGTAATACCAAGGGCGTCAGAACAGATTTCATACTGCTGCCATCCCAGATGGGCAACCTCGCCTTCACTCTTTACGGGATAAGGTACCGGCACCCATTCCTGTCCATATTTTGCTTCAAAAATACTGGGGAAGGTCCATACACCGAACAAATGCACACCGGTCTGGTCATTGGCCATGGTGGACTGATCCTGGGTATCTCTGGTCATGAATTCCGGATCAATCAATCCTTCCGCGTACCATTGGTTCATCAGCTTCATGAAGTCCTTATAATCATTCAGTATCGGCGCATAGGTTGCTTTTCCGTCCTTATTGATGAAATCATCCGTTACGCCGTAACCTGCATTCAGATCCTCCAGCATATTATAAAATTCCTTGGCACCGGTAAGCATAGGAACCGTGGCACCCTTCTGCTCTTTAAATGCCTTCAGCATTTCATACCAGTCGTCATAGGTTACCGGTGTATCCAGGCCGCAGTCCTCCAGCCAGTCCTTACGTACCAGCGGGCCTCCCCAGTCCCATTCCTTCTCCACATTAAGCATCCAGGCCACCGCATAACGTCCGGTATCTGTCTTACACTGCAGCCCTGTTTCTTCGTTTCTCTTCATGGCAGCCACATAATTGGGCATATACTGCAGATAGTCCGTCAGATCCAGGAAAATCCCGTCATCAATGAGCGCATCCATACCGCCTGTATATTTGGCACTGTTGGAGTTATACCACATAATATCAGGAAGGTTGCCGCTTGCCACCAGAAGGTTGAACTGTTCCTGTGTGGCAGTTGTGGCAGGATGGGAATATTCAATATGTACTCCTGTACGTTTTTCCGCTTCCTGTGCCGCAGGTGTCTCTGCATAGGTCGTTATATTATTGGCAGTCGTGGCATCAATGGCCATCCAGGCTTTCAAGGTTACCGGCTCCTCGGTAAGCGGCAGCTGTACCTCCCCCGCCGCAGCCGCGGTGCCTTCCTCCGCTGCCTGTCCGTCCCCATTCTCTGAACCTGCCTCTGTACCTGCCGTTGTGCCCGTCTGTGCGGATTCCGCAGGAGCTGTTGCCGCAGAACCTCCGCAGGCCGTCAGTGTCCCTGCCGCCAGAGTCAGTGCCATAAGCATTGCAAGACTTTTCCTTTTCATATAATCCTCTCCTTTAATCAGTTTATCGTTGTTTCCTGAAGTATTTTCAGTGTAGCATTATTTTACGTCTGCGTCTTTCACAAACACGACCAATCCTTTTACCTATCGCGACATTTTTAGTATCTTTGTATATTTTCAGGATTCTTTATGATAAAATCATATAAACATGTATGAAATATTTTTTTCATTATATAAAAAAGGAGTACAAAATGTCCAATTTATACAAAACAAAGCAGAGCTTCTGCCCACCGGATCCGGGAAAACGTTCCAGGGAAAATCTGAGGGCGGCGGCAAAGCAGCTGGCGGCGGAATCCATTGTCCTTCTCGCCAACAACCATCATTTTCTTCCTGTGAAAACCGGAAGTACAGCCGCCTTTTTCGGCCGTTCCCAGCTGGATACCCTGATCGGAGGAGCCGGCTCCGGCGCTTCCCGGAATGCGGAACAGCCCGCCAACATCCTGGATGAGTGCCGGAAAGCCGGAATCACACCGGTTCCCGAACTTGTCTCCTATTATCAGCAGCAGCTGGCGGCCCAGGTCGTGGAGGATCCCTTTGCCCGGCTGGCGGAAGCAGGAGTCGATCTGATAAACAGCGGTATTATTTATGAAATATTCGGCAAATATGAGCCTCCCAGGGAAGAATTTCCTGTGCCGGCAGAACTTGTGGATGCAGCAGCCTCCCGGACGGACACGGCTTTCCTGATCCTGGGCCGCTCTTCAGGCGGTGAAGAATGCGATAGGCATGTGCCGGATGATTACTATCTTACCCCGCAGGAAACGGCTCTTTGCCGCCAGGTCTGCACGTCCTTTTCCCATGTGGTCCTGATACTGAATACCAACGGTATCTTGGACACAGGCTGGATTAAGGACTATCCTTCCATCGATTCCGTATTATTCATAGGCCTTCCCGGGGAACAGGGCGCCGCCGCACTGGCGGATATCCTTGTGGGAAAGCACACCCCTTCCGGAAAACTGTGCTCCACCTTTGCCTGCTCCTATGAAGCTTACCCCAGCGCCGGACATTTCAGCTGGGACAAGGAGCATCCTGAAACCCTGAAGGAATACCGCGATTACGGCCTGGACGCGGAAGCTAACGGAAGCTCCGGTTTTGCAAAAAGCCCGGTCACTGTGTACCTGGAAAATATTTACATGGGATACCGGTATTTTGATTCCTTCGGAAAAGATGTGGTCTATCCTTTTGGACATGGGCTTTCTTATGCTGCGTTTTCCATAACCGATACCACACTGCATAAGGAAGAGGAAAACCTTGTAGTACGGACGGCTGTTAAAAACCTTTCCTCCTGCTATGCAGGAAAAGAGGTGGTACAGATATATGTTTCCGCACCCTGGGGCCGGCTGGAAAAACCGTACCAGGAGCTGAAAGCCTGGGAAAAGACAAAGCTTCTGGCTCCTGGCGAGTCACAGCAGCTCACCCTCACGATACCGCTGGACCAGCTTTCTTCCTATGATGAAGAAAGCGCCTCTTATCTGCTGGAAGCCGGAACCTACTATATACGCGTGGGCAATTCCTCCCGGAACACCCACATTGCAGGCTCCCTCCTTGTGCCTTCCCCGGTCATCTGCGCACAATATTCTAACTGCCTGGGCCTGAAGCCCTGCAACCGAAACAAGCTGGCTTTTCTGTCCGCACAAAATATCTCTCCCATCACCTATCCCGGAGAGGAACAGGAAAAACAAGTCCCTCCGTCCTTTCTCATAACCCAGGAGGATATCACCGTCCGCCATCCCCAAAAACAGACGGTACCTGCCCAGGCGGAGCCAAAGCCTTCCCGGTTATCCGATGTGGCTGCAGGCAGAGTGGACATGGATGCTTTTCTTGCCCAGATGAGCACAAAAGAGCTGGCCGTCCTTGCAAACGGCTACGGCCCCGGGCTTCCCTTCGGCGGCTTCGGTTCCCAGGCGGCGCCCACCATTTTCTACGAAAACAAGGAACCTGTCGCCGTCTGTACCCATCCCACCGGCAGCATGGGCTATGTATCACCGGCCCTCCCCAAATACGGGATCCCTTCTATCTTTTATAAGGACGGTCCCGCCAGCGTCGGCCAAACAGCCTGGCCCACCGGTATGCTGCTGGCCTGCAGCTTTGATCCGAAGGTGCTCATGGATTTCGGAAGTGCCTGCGGCTACGAAGCCTTCACCCAGAACGTTGACAGCTGGCTCGCCCCGGCGCTGAACCTGCACCGCAGTCCCATCGGCGGCAGGAACTTCGAATACTTTTCTGAAGATCCGGTACTGGCAGGCGTCTGCGGCGTATCTGTCTGCAGGGGCGCAGAAGAAAACAATCCGGTTACCGCCTGCCCCAAGCATTTTGCCGTCAACGAGCAGGAAACCTACCGCAGAGGCAGCGCCCGTTTTTCTTATGATGCAGTGGATTCTGTCCTCACCGAACGTGCCGCAAGGGAGCTGTACCTGAAACCCTTTGAAATGGCTGTTAAAGGAAGCCACGTCCATACTTTTATGTCCTCTTTCAACAAAATCAACGGAACCTTTGCCGGCGGCAGCTATGATCTGTGTACCCGTATCCTGCGGGAAGAATGGGGTTACGAAGGCATTGTTGTTACCGACTGGGGCGACATGGACATTGTAGTGGACGGTGCCGATGCCGCAGCGGCAGGAAACGATATCGTCATGCCGGGAGGCCCTCCCGTAATCGCCCAGGTATTAAAGGGCTATGATGAGGGACGCGTAAACAGACAGCAGCTCCTTCAGGCCGCTGCCCACCTGATGAGCACCATCTGCAAAACAAAATCCTTTACCGATTATGTCAATCATCCCAATTACGAAACATCACCCAAAAAAGAGGAGGTCACACAAAAATGATACCTAGAATCGCACCAAACCAATACGGAGTACCCACCCTATATGTAAACGATCAGCCTTTCCTGATCCTGGGAGGCGAGCTCCATAATTCCAGCAGTTCCTCCGCCGGCTACATGGAGAAAAATGTATGGCCCGCCCTGCGTCCCCTTGCCCTGAATACCGTCATCGCCCCGGTCTGCTGGGAGACGCTGGAACCGGAAAAAGGCTCCTTTGACTTCAGTCTCACAGACAGCCTTCTCTTCCAGGCCAGACAGGAAGGGAAGAAGCTGATACTCCTGTGGTTCGGTATCTGGAAGAATGGCGAAACCATGTATGCCCCCTCCTGGGTAAAACAGGATCCGATAACCTACTTCCGTGCATGCTACAGCCCCGACAACCCCTCCGATACCGTATCCCCTCTCTGCACCGCCGCCATAGAAGCCGACGCCTGCGCATTCGCCCGCCTCATGTCCCACCTTCGGGAAACAGACGGCGAAGAAAATACCGTGATCATGGTACAGGTGGAAAATGAAATCGGCTTTCTCGGCGCACAAAGGGACTACAGCAAGGAAGCGCAGAAAGCCTACCTCGCCCCCGTCCCCCCTGCCATGAAAGAATACGCAGGCATCCCTGCAGACAATACCGACTCCTGGTATCCCCTGTTCGGTGAAGATGCCCCCGAGCTTTTCATGACCTACCACTACTGCCTTGCCATCCAGCACATCGCCTCCGCCGGGAAAGCCGAATATCCCCTCCCCTTCAACGTAAACGCCTGGCTCGAACAGTTCCCCGAAATCCCCGGCTCCTATCCCTGCGGCGGCCCCATCGCCAAATACATGGATCTGTGGAAAAAACTGGTGCCCTCCATCGACATGCTTTCTCCTGATATTTACCTCTCAGATTTCAAAGGAGTCTGCGATGCCTACACCGCCGGAGACAACCCGCTCTTCATCCCCGAAGCCAGAAGAGACCCCGTTACAGCCTCCAACGTCTTCTATGCCTTCGGCCAATACAACGCACTGGGCTTTTCTCCCTTCGGCATAGAAGACATGTTCCCTGTACCCTCTCCGTCCGGCTCCGCCCCTGAGGAAGCTCCCGCCCCCGCCCCTGCCGTAATGGCCGCCCTGAACATCGACCTTTCCGCCTTTTCCAACACCGGAACAGCCCCCTACCTGCAGAGAAGCTACGAAATCCTCTCCGGCATGACCGGCCTCCTTGCCGAACACCGCGGCTCAGGCAAACTCCATGCCTTCATACGAAAAAATGAACATGACAAAGGAATCATCATTCCTCTGCCCGAAACCGACATAAAACTCACTTACACAGGAAACCGCCCCGGCCTTCCCGGTACCGCCGGCTTCCTCCTGGAAAACGGCCCCCTGGGCTTCTACATCACAGGCTGCAATTTCCAAATCGAAGTCCTCCCCAAAAAAGGCAGTGAAAAAAAAGTGAGCCTCATCCGCCTGGAAGAAGGAACCTTCTCCGAAGACAAATTCCACCCCGGCCGCATCCTCAACGGCGACGAACGCATGCAAGCCGCCATAGGCCCCATGGCCTCCGTCCTCCGTTTCCAGGTCTGCCTGTATTAAACAAATATAATAGCCGGAAGCCCCTTTCCCGTGGCTTCCGGCTAACCTCACCCTGCCCTGCCCGGCCATAGCCCACGCGGAATGCGCTCCGGATAACCTCCCCTGCCGCTGCATGTGCTGCCCTCCCGGACACGATCCTGCCTTTCGGATGCCGGTATGTCATGTTAGTT
>OLRD01000063.1_pt1 | contig 95752 bp, 98 predicted proteins | sample 1672051 | NCBI WGS metagenome assembly OLRD01 (sample SAMEA3136640, study PRJEB25190) | human gut metagenome | biome: human gut; feature: human-associated habitat; material: faeces | place: Austria | collected 2013 | reverse complement strand
CGTTGAGCCCCTCCAGCTCATTCTTGCCGAGCATTGGAAACCTTATCTTGAGAACTTTCATGTCTGTATGACGGATGCCACCTGTTATGAAAGTCATCTACGTTTCCCTACTGATGTCAAACTCTTATGGGAAGGTTATTGTATGGCTTCATCGTCATCTGTGCAAGCATTGCCGGGCATTGCACATACAACGTCCCCGTAACAAGTATCTTGATGTAAGCTGTGCCTACCTTGCTTACAGTAAACTGCGTAAACGCAAGAAATCACAGCCCCGTATGATTAAACGCAGACTACTTCAGTTATTGGAAAAGTTACTGGACCAGTTGGAGCAGCTTCTTTCATCCTACAGGAACAGGCTTACACTATCCTCTGATTACCAAAGACGTTTCTCGGTCATACAGGCGGTCTTTGAGCAAGGGAAAAATTTATTTGCAGGCAAAAAAGTGTCTAACCGTATCGTGAGTATCGACCGGCATTACCTTCGCCCCATTATCAGAGGCAAGGAAACCAAATCCGTTGAATTCGGAGCCAAAGTCAATAATATACAGATAGATGGAATCTCCTTTATAGAACATATCTCCTTTAAGGCTTTTAACGAAGGAGTACGTTTGAAAGACTGTATTCATCTGCAACAACTGATCAAGGTTAGGGTTAAGGCACTTGAAGCGGATTCAATCTATGCTAATAATGCCAACCGGAAATTTTGTACTAAATATCATATAAGTACTTCCTTTAAACGTAAGGGCAGAGCGGCCAAAGGTGAGCCGCTTCGGAAGATCTTACGGCCGGAACTCAGTCGTGAAAGAGCTACCCGCCTGGAAGGAAGTTTTGGAACGCAGAAACAACATTACTCACTGACCAGAATAAAAGCTAGAAACAGGAAAACGAAAATGCTTTGGATTTTCTTTGGAATACATACGGCCAATGCGGTATGTATGATAGAAAAAGTCGAAAAGAAAAAAAGAACGGCTGCATAATCAGGCTAAAATAATAAGAGGAAAAGAGGAGAGTTTTTTTAACTTCCCCTAAAAAGACATATATATAATGTACCGTTGGGAAGAAAAAATAAGAATATGTAAACAATATTCTTGTAAAAAGATAGAAGACTTGAGACTTTACAGAGAAAAATTAAGAGAAAAGCTCACGTAAAGTAAAACTTTTCTCTTAATTTATAAGAAAGAGGAACATTTACTGAATATCCCTAATTAGTCAATAAAATAATTAACTGAATAACAATATTTTAACAAGCGAAAAAGGTAGGTGATTGTCAACTGCTGATTCGCATATATAACTAATTATTTCCGGACTAAACTTATTTTTACTTCAACGGACTGGCTTTTACTCCCTCGAAAGTCATCTTTATGGGTTTTATTTTTCCATCCTTATCAAAGTACATACGGTCAACGCAGGTCACACGAGCATTTCCATCCGTTTCACTCAATGGATGACGATGATAAATGATGTACCATTCGTCTTCTCCCGGCCCTTTTATAACTGAATGATGACCGGCACCTGTTCCAATATTGGGATCTCTCTGTAATATTTTAGCTTCTCTTTTGAAGGGTCCGAACGGTGAGTTGGCAATGGCATAAGCAACGCAATAATCCGGTCCGGTCCAATTGCCTTCCGACCACATAAAATAGTATTTACCGTTACGTTTCAACATGAAAGGTCCCTCTACATATTTTTCGGGAGTTACTTCCTTATAGATGGTACCATCCTCAAACGGTACGATACTCAACAAGTCCGGAGCCAGCTTCACCATATTGCAATGTCCCCAGCCACCATAATACATATAATACTGTCCGTCATCATCTTTGTAAACAAACTGATCGATCGGTTGTGCACCATTTACAAATTTATCAATCAGAGGTTTGCCCAGTGCATCCTTAAATGGTCCGGCAGGATTGTCGGCCACAGCCACACCAATACCTCCCAGCTCGTTATTACTTTGAATATCATTCGCACCGAAGAATATATAATATTTGTCATTCGCATGAATCACAGCAGGTGCCCATAAAGCACGTTTAAACCAACTTATATTCTCTTTCGATAACACTTTCGGGTGTTTTGTCCAGTTCACTAGGTCTTTAGACGAGAAGGCATCCATGAAGGTTTGTTCGTCATAAGGCGCCGAATACGTAGGGTAAATCCAGTATTCATCTCCGAACACAATTCCTTCCGGATCAGCATACCAGCCCGGAAATACAGGATTGCCACTTGTCTTTGGTTGCCGATCGGCTTTTTGCCCAAATACAGACTGGGAACAACAAATAATACTGAAAAGAATAAGATGTTTTAGTTTCATATAAATTTTAAAGTTCGTATTTTAAAGAATAAAACAGATAGAAAAAGTCATCTATTATACTATTCCACTAATTACTGTAAATAACAGCTGGTTACACTTTGCTTATCCCTATAAAACAGTTTTGCTTTTACAACAGTAGACTGACAGGTTACAGGAGCCTCCCATAGTATCGAATCAATCGTCGGTTCAGTCCCATCCGTCGTATAACGTATCTGCGCTCCTTCGATAGGAGTATTCGCATACAGAAGTCCGTCTCTGACGAAAAGTCCAGGATGAGGTAAACGGAAGTTTACCCCTATCCGGCTCCAATAAGGCATTTCCTTTACACTGATTTTCTCATAAAATAGTGCCAGATCCCGGTCAAAAGCCTGTTGCTCTGCTGCTCCGGAGAGGACTTCCCAATCCGGATGTGCATTCCAGCCACGTTCTACCAGTCCCATCACTTTAGGGAACATATAATATTCTACCCATTGAAATCCTCGAATTGTTTCGGCAAACAGTTGGGCCTGTACGCCTTTTATCTGTTTCCTGCCGGATGCAGTCAATGCCGTTTTTCCTTTTCCTGCGGAACTGATTTCAACCGGATTACCCCCCATATCCGTACGGGAGGAACGATAGACATCGAACGGAAGCATGGAAAAGGCTTTGGATTCATCCACATATCCGCCCCAGAAATGTCCCGGTTCATCGGGATGAGCATCATAAGCCAAATCCAGATAGAAGTTATTCACATTGCAGAGAATAACCGGATAACCGTTGTTGGCTATCTGATAAGGAATTTCATCCTCTTTCCATTCGGGAACAGTCTTCCACGAATTGATACCGGCTGCGTGTTGAGACAAATAAGTATGAGTATCTTTCTTATGCCCCAAAGCTACTTCTTGCCAACCATTAAAGGATAAATTATACTGTTGTAAACAATCAACCACCCGGGTAATGAAATATTCGGCCAAATCATGTGCCTTTTCCATTCCCTGTTCTTCCATGAGCGTTCTGCATAAGGGTGATCCCATCCATGCCCCTTTAGCCACCTCATCACCGCCTAAATGAATGGTAGTCAGTGGCGCATCCGCTTCCTTATACATGCTCACAATTTCCTGAATCACCTTCTCCATAAAACGGAAAGTGGAAGGTAAGGCTACATTCATAACATTATCCGTATAGGCCTGTGCGGAAACATATCGGGAAGTATCCTGCAAGTCACTCAAAAGATATTCCTTCGCTTTCTCCGGGTCTGTATCGATGTATTTCCGATAACGCGCATTCATTGCTACAATTGCCGCACGCGCATGGCCGGGAGATTCTATTTCCGGAATGACCTGCACATGTCTTTCGGTTGCATATCGCAATAAATCAATGAATTCCTCCCGGGTATAATAACCATTTCCCGATGTAGCGGCACACGGATCATATCCACCATCATAAGCCGGATACAACCAATCTTTTTCATCGGTAGTATGTCCCCGTCGTGATCCGATGGCAGTCAGTTCTTCCAACCCCGGAATTTCCAGCCGCCAACCTTCATCATCCGAGAAATGGAACTGAAGCACATTCAGTTTGTAAGAAGATAGAATATCAATCAGTTTCTTCAAGTGATCCACCGTTGTATAATTCCGGGCAATATCCAACATCTGTCCCCGATATAATAAATCCGGATAATCCTTTATAGACATTGCTTCCAACCGGAACGGGCTTTCCTGCCCTTTCAGTAACCCCAACAGGGTCTGCGTTCCGTTAAAAATGCCATGTGGAGTAGTAGCGCTAATCCTGATCTGCTGACTGTCGATACTCAACTCATAATATTCCTCATTAACTGCTTTCTTCTTGTCAGAAAGGTAATTCAGAGTAATGGTTACCGGAGCTTCCGGCACTACTTCCAAACCATACCATCCGGAAAGTTTCTCTTTTAGCAGTTTTCCCTCATTGGCAAAATCTTCATGGAAAGTCAAAGCTAGTTGTTTTTCTAACAAGATATTACCTCCGGTAGTAATCACCTTTTTTATGGAAGGTATTATATCCGTCAAGCGAAACTCCGGAGTAATAGCATTATTCAAACGAAGGTTTGTTTCGTACGTTTTCCGGGCAATCGTTCTTTGCCATTCCGTCATAGGTAATGGTATGTTATTCAATGTTACAGGAAGTGGCTTACCTTTCGATGTTCCCGACTGGCTCACCCAGTAGCTTCCTTCGGGCGCATGCGAATTCTTTGGCACTTCCCCATCACACTGGAAAATCACTTTCAATGAATCTCCCGGAGCTAATGAGATAAAGCCCTCTCCCGGATACATTTTAAAAAGGGTTGCATTCACCTGCTCCACTCTAACCGGTGACGAAGCATCTTGGCGGATAGTACGGGGAAACTGCGAATAATAAATCTCCCATTCTTTTCCTACAGGAGTATCTGATATATTCTTCAGTACAAATGAATTTTCATAATATTTGCCATTCTCATCGCAGTTTCCCATTTCCCAAGTTAAAGAAACCGGAGCTATCGAATCATTCGTTGATTTACAACCGCCTGCAAAGAATAGGATGTACAGCCACCCTACTGTCCATAAAGAAAATTTTATATCATTCATAAATTTACATTAGTGTCCCATTAAAATTGGGACGAATTAAACATTAAATAAACTTGGTCCATTATGGTCCTAATGCTTTTTATTGGTGGTCAAAGAAAAGACTGAAAAACGAAAAACAAATAAATACTACTTTATTTCTCGACTTCCAGTTATAGGAATCATTATACGCTTTATTTAGACAATACAGCCTTTTCGAATGCCATTCCTGTCAGTTTCTCTTTTTTGATTCTTTTCCGTATGTCTTCATTCACATAAAACACGAGTGGAAGACGCCAGAAATTATATGAGCTAGGTTTGTGAAAGACACTGAGTTTTTTGATTTTTGCTAAAGAGTAAACTGGTATATATATTGTCTTTTCTTTTTCCTCTTTCTCCTCCTCTGTTTCATCGTCGATATCCTCTTCATCTTCAAAGAACAAAGTCTTTTCCATGTCTAATACATCTAATTTTTTATTAAAACGCATCATGTAATAAATTCGTGATTCGTCTTTGCATCTCACATTGCAAGAAATCCAATCAACATGTTCTTCTCCTGTCAGATATTCCTCTATGACGTTCTTTAGTCTTTCTGACATCATGGTCCCACTCAGAGTATTAGGCATAAAATCCCACCAGACTGTCTTTAGTAAATCCACATTGTCATCGACAATCAATTTTATTGGAGTCTCTTTCATTCTGACAACTTTAAAATCAAAGGGCATTTCAGATTTACCATCCAATGAAGCAATTTGCTCATATTCAGAGAGATTGTATTTACAAAATGCACTTAAGAACTCCGTCCTGTCTCTTCGAGTTAATCTATAATATTTCTTCTTTCTTTTTAGTAGGTTTAGCATTTCTTTTCGTTTTTTGTTCTTATGAATTATTTCATTTTCCCATTGTTCCACCTAGACTTTCTTAATAAGTTAGGGTTGTTTTTTACCTTTCTTTTTACATTTTTCATTGTACTGCTGACTACTACTTTGCAATGGTGCAATCTTGATCTCGTGCTGTAATGCCATAGCCACAGTTTCCTGCTTTGATACTGCGGATATACTAAAATTGATATTCTCAGATAAAGCGATTGCATTCCTCAAATTATAGTTTCCGGATTTTTATGGCTGAGAGAGAGGTGGTGTAGTTTTCGGCCGAAGGTGTGAATTCGACTACGATGCCTTCGCTGTCTTTGCTTCCCGATGCGTTGATGATATAGCGACGCTTCACCATAGTCTTTACTCCCGATAAAGCTCCGGGTGCAAAACTTTTTTCAACCTCCCGACCGTTGATACGGACGTTCATATCGGTCCAACCGCAATTGTTGTTACCACCGTCATGTCCCAGCAGGTAAGCCGATTGTTCTGATTTTGCCAATTGTTCGGCAAACGACAACTCGACTTCGTACCAGCCGGGAAGCACATCGAAGCGATACCCGTCCAATCCGGCCATTGCCGTTTGATACAAGGGTGTGTCGTCGGTAAGGTTTATCACACTTTGGGTTTCGATGGATTTACCACCGATATGCCCATATCCCCCTCCCGAAACGTAGGAGCGGTCGGGCAGCCATGTCAATCCGCTGTTGTCCGAACGGAAGTAGCAGTTCGAGCCGACATTAACAGCGAGTTCCGCCGTACCGAGATGCAAAATTCCGTCGCGAGCATCAATCGACGAGAGAGTCACAGTCATAGCGTCAAGCACTTTGCCGGAGCCATCCGGATTGTAAACTTCCAGAACGTTCGTGCCGGGAGTCAGAGGTACCTCAAAGGTTGCGTTACAGTTATGAACCGTTAACGGTGAGAGACGTCGGCCGTTGGCACTCATAGCGATGCGTGGCAAATTGGTATATACTTTGACAGGCCTTGTCACGAAACTTTCCTGAGGCACTATCTCTGTGCGGTCTGCCCAGTCGCGCGATGCGATATGGGCTATCGTATCGGAAGCAATGTCGTGCCACATGGCTTTGTAGTAATAGTACACATCTTTCTTGCGTCGATCGTTGGTTACGAGACCTTTGTTGTTGATGTGCGGCATCGACTCCTGTCGGTTGACCGAGGAAAAATCGATGAAGTTCCAGTGCGACCCGCCGGCGATGAACACAGAATCTTCGATGACCGGCAGGTAATGTTCCAAAAACTTCTGCTGATACTCCATACTAAAGTCGAAAGCTCTTGGCGACAGCGAGTGGAGCCGCAAGTCCGATCCTGAGCCGTATTCACTCACGATCGTGCGGTGGTCGGGACGATCGCGGTGCTGCCTTGACAGAAATTTCTCGAAGCCGGATAGATCGCCATCATACCAACCTTGATACAGGTTCCAACCATCGATGTCGGTGATGCCAGTGAGCCCGGCAGAGTGGTACATATCGTTGCTGTTGTAGGCCATAGTAGTCATTCTGGTGGAGTCCTCTTCAAAAAGGGCCTTGTTTAGCCTATGGGCAAGATTCCGGGTCCGTTCTATCGTCTTTTCCCGGTTTTCCTGTGGCATACGGAGAAGGATCTCATTCATATATCCCCACATAGCGATGGACGGATGATTATAGTTGTCGCGAATCATTTCTCTCAACATAATCTCGCAATGATCGTTGAAGTCGTCGCGCTCGGGCAGGAAGTCGATGATCGGAATTTCAACCCATGCAATCAGCCCCAACCTGTCGCACATTTCAATGATGGCATCGTCCTGCGGATAGTGGCTGATACGGATAAAATTGGCCCCCATCTCCTTGATGAGCTGCATATCGCGGCGATGTTGCTCGTCAGCGAGGGCGATTCCCATCGGTTTCTGGTCTTGATGGCGGCACATACCACGTAGCTTGTAGGGTTTGCCGTTGAGGAGGAAGCGGCCGTCTCCGTCGAAACCGAAAGTACGGAAACCGACAGCGGTCGTGGCAGAATCGAACTTCTGCTTTTTATCACGGACTGTAATTTCCACATCGTAGAGCGAGGGTGTTTCGGGCGACCACAGTTTCATGTCCTCCAACTTGTCAAGTACGATATGGAACGGCACCGATGTCTGTCCCTCCGGCAGTTTGACCTTGGTCGATTTCGAAGTGACGCGTGTGCCATCGGGCGAAAGCAGAGAGACGTCAACGGTGAGAGACGACTTACGAGCGGTCGCATTGGCGATAGAACCGGACACATTCACCGAGCAGGTGCCGTCGGGAGCCACCCGTGTCGAAGTCCTTATCCGCCGGGACGTCTCCGAGTAGAAGTCGAGGTGTATCGGATGAGCGTCTATCAGCCATGCGTCGCGGTAGAGGCCGCCCATGAATGTAAAGTCGGCGGAATACGGGGGGATGCGGTTGTCAGAATTGTTGACAGCCACCATCAGCTCGTGGGTACTGCCTGGATGGACATACGATGTGATGTCGAGGATATGTGCCGAGTAACCGCCGACATGGTCACCAATTTTATTTCCGTCGATGCAGACTTCTGACTTATTGGCGGCACCGTCAAACTTGAGGAATATCTGTTTCCCGTCATACGCTTGGGGGATATGCAACGTCTTCTTATACACACCGGTTCCCCTGCGGTAGCCGTAGGTATGATAGGCATCACTGTTCCAGCAGTGGGGAAGATGTACCGGTGAGAACAGGGTGTCGGGCGCATAAGCAAAAGTCCAACCGTCGTTGATTGTAATGGCATTGTGGGCGACAGCAGACGCATTAACTGCCATAGATAAGGTCAGAGTCAAAAGCCCTCTCAATAATATCGGTCTGATTTTCATGATTAATGAATTAGATGATAATAGTCGACAAAAATATCAACTTTATAAAATATGTCGATAAATGAATACTATTTGTTACTTAGCCTCACTATTTTGCATCCATGCGGAGCGATCGTGCCCGCAACAGATGTTATTTCGCCTTCATTCTCGTGGCGCCAGAGGTCGCGGCTCTTCATCGGACCTTCAATGCCGAAGGTAGACAAGGGAATATCCACTGGTTTAGATACGTCATCGCGATTGAAGACGCCTATGATATAGTCGCCATCTGACATGCGACCGTACCAGATATTGCTTCCGGGACTGTTGAGGCTGTCGTCCAAAGGCCTGCCAACAAATCCATCGGTATTGAGGGCAAGCATTTCATCGTTGGTATAGAACTTCTCGTCGCCTGGTTTGAGAGTAGACGGATGATCGGCTATGGTCACACATCCTCCGGCCATGAGTTGCAACGAGATAACGAATTCTTTTTCTGCATGAGTTTCATAAGAGTGCAGGCGGATGAAATCGCCGTCGGGGATGATTTCGCCTTTGCCGGTGATGTGGTTCCAGTAAGTGAAACCGTCAAACTGATTTTCGCAATTAGGCCAACTCGACCATGATTTCCCCCGATAATTGGAGGACGTAAATCCCCAGCCACCATCCCAAGTGTCACACACGATACGAACCATATTGCCATACTTACGTTCCAGCTCTCCATCGTTGTACATGTGGGGCATCACAAGCCCTGTGAATATGCCGTACTTTTGGGCTGCTTTGGCGATGTAGGCAAGGCTTAGAGCGTAATTCTCTCGCCCATAGCCTTTGCTCGTGGTTTCACCGCTTATACGCTCAACACCATCTTCATACCAACTCAGGAAGTCGATGCGCAGATAATCCACGCCAAGTTCTTTGTAATGCTTGAAGAAGCCGTCAATCCACTCCTCCGCACCTTTATGGGTGGCAAGGAGCCATTTATAATTCCATTTGTCAACCACTTCGGGATGGGCAACCTTATCCAATCGCTCATCATACATCAGGGAACCTACAGACAAGTTTGTACCGGGAATCAATGTTTCAGGGGCGCAATGCATCCACATCGGATTATCGTAGATACCGACTTTCAGTCCGCGACTCTTTGCAATTGCAACGATGTCTTTGATGGACATATCTCCGTAATGCGTCATATATGGCGAACCGTTTTTTGCAAGTAGCTTGATGAAACCATCGGTACAGACCATATCGTAGCCATGAGGCTTGAATTTCAGGACCATCCAGTCGCATAGCTCGCTCCATTGCGCTTCATCGAATTGTATCTGTTCGTGGGGTACCCGCTGCCTGTCGAGTTCGAGACAATACTCATAGATGCTCCAGTATAACGGTGCTTTGTAAGTATGTATATTGCCAACTTCCGGTTTTGTCATGTCATCTTGGGCCACAGCAGGCTTATCGACTGCCGCAAATAAGGTTAGAGCCAAAAGCCCCCTCAATAATATCGGTCTGATTTGCATGGTATCAGATAAATTTTTAATCGTTGAATGAATGATAATTTTTTCAATGAATGACCACATAAATTGATAATACAATAAGAATAGCCTGCATCGGTTCACAACGACACAGGTTATTCTTATTCGGACACATCAATTCATGCTATTTGTTGCTTAATCTCACTATTTTGCATCCATGCGGAGCAATTGTGCCCGCAACAGATGTTATTTCGCCTTCATCCTCGTGGAGCCAGAGGTCGCGGCTCTTCATCGGACCTTCGATACCGAAAGTAGACAAAGGAATGTTTACAGGTTTAGACACGTCGTCGCGATTGAAAACGCCTACGATATAGTCGCCATCCGACATTTGGCCATACCACAGATTACTACCCGAGCTGTTGAGAAGGTCATCGATCGGTTTGCCGACAAATCCGTCGGCGTTGAGGGCAAGCAGTTCTTCGTTGGTATAGAACTTCTCGTCACCCGCTTTCAGAGTAGAGGGGTGGTCGGCGATGGTCACACATCCTCCGCCCATGAGTTGCAGCGAGATAACGAATTCCTTCTCCGCATCCGTATTATACTTATTCATACGGATGAAATCGCCGTCGGGTATAATCTTACCTCTGCCGGTGATGTGATTCCAGTAGGTGAAGCCGTCGAACTGGTTGTGGCAGTGGGGCCAGCTGCTCCACGATTTACCGCGATCCCAGCTTGAAGTATGCGCCCAACCGCCATCGAAAGTATCGGTCACGATACGGACCATGTTTCCATATTTGCGTTCCAGCTCTCCATCGTTGTACATGTGAGGCATCACAAGGCTGGTGAATATGCCATACTTTTTAGCGGCTTGCGCAATGTAAGCCAAGCTGAGGCCGTAGTTCTCGCGTCCGTAGCCACGGCTGGTGAAATCGCTCGAACCTCTGGCAAAGCCATCTTCATACCAGCTCAGGAAGTCGATGCGGAGATAGTCCACTCCCAGTTCCTTGTAGTACTTGAAGAAAGCGTCAATCCATTCCTGTGCGCCGTTGTGAGTGGCAAGAAGCCATTGATAGCCCCACTTGTCAGCCTTCACTTTCGGATGCTCCACCTTATCTTGGTTCTTGTCGTAGAGAAGTGTGCCCACAGGGATATTGGTGCTGGGAATCAGTGTCTCCGGAGCGCAGTGCATCCACATCGGGTTGTCATAGATTCCAACCTTCAGGCCATGACGCTTGGCAATGGCCACTATTTCGGCAAGCGAAGTATCTCCATAATAGTTCATGTAGGGAGAATTCTCTTTAGCAAGCATTTTGATGAACCCGTCGGTGCAGACCATATCGTAACCATACGGTTTGAATTTGGTTTCGAGCCATTGGCAGACCTCTTCCCACTGTTGGGTGGTAAACTGTATCTTTTCATGTGCCACATTTATCTTATCGAGTTCATAGCAATACTCGTAAATGCTCCAGTAAAGAGGGGCTTTGTAAGTATGTATTTCTCCTACATCGGGGAGTTTCGAGATGTCGAATGTATGCGGATACTTGATGACGTAGTTCTCATCGTTGTCGTTGCATCCGCCCAGCAGGAGCAATGCCGGTAAGGAAAGTCCTACGGTCAGTCTTTTCAATATATTTTTCATAATCATCTATGTGCTAATCTTCTAATACTTCTACTTTCAGAATCCATTTCTCGAGGTCGAACGTGAGTCGGTAGTTTCCGGCCTCTGTCACCTTCCATTTGTCATCGGGCTGCAAGGCATAGGTGAAATGCTCGTTGGCAACACCCTGTTTGTTAATCACGCATCCATTCTCCAGCGGACGGAAGGCTTCGTAGTCATACGATTTCTGCGTATAGGCCTTGATTTCGCCTTCGGCAAGATTTCCTTCATAGACGAAGGTGTACGCTCCTGTCTTTTTCAGAACCGTTGGATTTTGAATGTCCCAACCGGTGGACAACGCATTTCCTACAAGATACAGATTGTCGGTCATGATAGGAGTAACGGGACGTTGCGGCGGCTTATTACCCTCATAATGGCAGCTGATGGTCCAATCGCGTAGATTGAGTGTGAGCGTGTAATAGCCATATTCTTCTACCATAAAGTTGACATCGAGGGGGTCACCGATATAGTAGTCGAATTTCAAGTCGGTGAAATCGGTGCTGGTTATACCGGGAGTGCCGGCGGAGGGATGGATTACACCATCTTTCCATGCGTTATCGCCCAACGTGTGGAAGAAACGGAAACCGCCACCTTTATTGAGTTCTCCTTTGTAGTAGAAGATATAATCGTCGGCCTTATCGCGTTCAAGCTCAATCGGAGTGAAGGTGCTCCATCCCATCACAGGAGTTCCCCAACCTGTGACATAGAGGTGCTCGACAAGGATAGGCTCGAATTCAGGAGGTGCCGGTGCATCGATTGGTGTCACCTCAATGGTCCACTCCTTGAAGTCCATGTCGATGCGGTAGTAACCGGCTTGGGTCACTTTCCATCGGTCATCGGGGAACTTCGAAATGGTGAAATTCTTGTCGGCCACACCGTTTTCGTTGATTTCCACGTGGTTGCTGAGAGGACGAATCCAGTCCACATTCCAGTTGCCGAGTTCCATACAAGCTTTCAGTTCTCCATTTCCGGTGTGTCCCGTATCGGTCAGGTAACCTTCGTATGTGAACTTATAGGGTCCGACTTTAGTCATACGAGTGGGATTGTCGACCGTCCAGCTGCCCAACGGTGCATCCCCTACGAGATATACGTTCGCTGGGTCGATGGAACCTTTATTCGGACCGGGAACAGCTCCTTCGTAAACCGATGACAGCGTCCAGTTCTTCAGGTCGAACGTAAGGGTATAGATACCGTTTTCGGTAACGATCCACTTATTGTCGGGGTCTCCGGCATACATTTGGAATAACTGGTCGGTAATCGGTTCTTTGCCTATTTTCTCACCGTTCTCGATGGGACGGATGAACGGCGCGCTCCAATTGCCCACCGTGATACACATCTTGATTTCTCCGGGAGTGAGCTCTCCGTGATACACAAACGTATATTGGTCTCCTTCGGCTTTTGTGAGTGCATACGGATTGTTAATGTCCCACGCGGTAGGGCCTCCCGAGCCGACCATATACAGATTGCTGGTGATGATGGGCAGCAGCCCCTCCACCGTGTAGAGGTCTTTTTCACCTTCGCAAGAGGCGAATATAGTAACCAATAAGGCTACAAGCAAATGATATATTTTAGATTTCATAAGATATTGTTTTAGTTACTGTAACCCGGGTTCTGTACCAGCTCACCGTTGGCGCCAAGAATGGTACGTGTGAGAGGGAATATCTCAGTATGGTTGTCGCTGTCGGGGCTTTTGTCCCACCAGGTACCCGTAGAGAATTTACCGAAACGAATCAGGTCGATGCGGCGACGGCCTTCGGCGAAGAATTCGCGTCCCCACTCGTCGAGCAGCTCCTTTTCGTCAAGCGTAACCTTGCCTTCGGGACGATAGAGTACCTCTTCGTAATTCTCAGCAGAGTAATTGCGCTTGCGCACGGAGTTGAGCAGTTTTCCGGCTTCGAACGTTTCTCCGCGACGGAGCATGCACTCGGCAAGTGTATAGATAATTTCAGGCAGACGGATTTCGGTATAGTCGCTTTCTGTCTGATGAGGGTCGCTGTCGGGAAAGAGGGGATACTTCACGAAATGCCAGCCGGAGTTCATGTCGCCTTCGGTCAGCGATGATGATTTGGATGACAACCATTGGTCGGGGGCGAGATCCTTGAACTTGCCTACGGCATCACGGATGTACAACTCATACGGCTGTTCCGGTGCATTGACACGTCGTGTGTTACCGTTGGCGTCTGTGTACTCCAACGCTCCGTAGAGGAAGAGGCCTTCGCGCTGTCCGGTGCCGAGATATTTGTAGCACTTCATGCGTACGTCTCCTTCGTATTTGCGGAACTTCTGCACCGGCATGCCCAGCTCGAAGTTATACAGTTCGCCCGTAGGATCGTACGACGGCGAAGCTGCCCATTTGCAGTTGTGGGCTCTTGTTTTCTTCTTATGGTCGTTGAAGAAATCCTCGGAGTTTGCCGGCACGGTCCATGTGTACATGTCCATGTCGTAATGCCAAAACGAATAGCCAGAAGTGGCGGGGAAACCGAAAATCACCTCGTCACAGGTATCGTTGTCCCAATTGAAAGGAGCGTCCCAAGTGTCTGCCACTTCGTAGGGACCGTACATACCATCAACGATGTTCTGTGCATACGTCTCGCAGTCTTCCAGACGGTCTTCGCCTACATAAACTTTGGCATTGAGATACAAGCGGCACAGCAACGCAGCCACTCCGGCTTTGGTCCACTTGCCCTGTAGCGATGCCTGCGTACCAAGCGAGGATTTCTGTCCGGCCAGTTTCAGACAATCCAACAGTTCGTCTTCGATGAATTTGAATATCTTCTTCGGTTCCACTTGGCTCAGTGTGTTCTTGCTCTGATCGTTGAAGCTGACCACGTAGGGGACGTTGCGGAATGCATCGAGCAGACGGAGATAGAACCATGCACGCAGCGTGCGGCACTGACTCTTGAGGTTGTCGAATTCGGCTTGAGTATAACCGAATTTGTCGGGATCGAGTCTCTCCATATCCTCAATCACATAGTTGCACTGACCGATGCCTTGATAGCATCCGCGCCATTCGGTATAAATCTCATTACCCTCTTCCACGTTCCATTCATGATAGTGGAGGCGACGCCAACGGCCGCTGTCATCCCACCAGCCATCGCGTGAAGGCGTGATGAGTTGGTCGGCAGAGTATTCGTTGAGCGAATGGCGAGACTGGATGCTCCAGAAAGCATGTTCGAAGGGACGCAACACGGCTCGTGCCACGTCGAGTTTAGTATTATAATAATTGGAGGAGTCCACTTCACTGAAGAGCTCTTCATCGAGGTTGGTACATCCCACCAGCAGACTGCCGGATAAAGCGACCAACGATGCTGCGGCTAAGTTCTTTATAATATTCATTGTTAGTGTCGTTTTTAGTAGTAGTTAGAAATCGATTTGGGCTCCTAAGATGAACTGACGGGTCGAGGGATAATACTCGCGCGAGCCGTTGGCACCCGGAGTGAGACCGTTGACATTGTATTTCGACGGGTCGATGCCGCTGAAACGGGTCAAGGTAAAGACATTGTTCATTGTTCCGTATACACGTACCTTGTCCAGGAAACGGCACGAAGGTATGTTGAGGGTGTAGCCGATGGAAAGCTGCTCGAGTTTGAAGTAATCGCCGCGTTCGAGGAAATAGTCGGTGGCGGCATGCGATGCTGTCGGGCTGATGTCAAAGTTCTTGCCATACGCCTTTTTGAGCACGTTACCATTGAATTTCCTTGTACCGTAGTAGAAGTCGTGGATGTTGAAGATATCGAAGCCGAACGCTCCTCTGAAGAACAGCGACAGGTCGAAGTTCTTGTAGCGGAAGTTCTGGGTTGTCGACATCGTGAATTTGGGCAGACCGTTGCCCACCTTGCACCGATCTTCATCGGAAACGGTACTTGCCTGAATGATTTCGTTGTTCTTGTTATAGACGAGCCACTCTCCGTCTTCACTGATGCCGGCATAACGCCACATGTAGAAGTTACCTATTGATTCTCCCTTCTCGATGCGCTGGAGGGCATACGACGGATACGGGTTTTCGGTATAGGCCACGTTGTAGAAGTCCTGACCGACATACTGCGAGTTGCTGAAATCGACAAACTTGTTTTTCATCGTCGTGCCGACCACATTGAAATTGTACGTGAAATCGCGGGTCTGTACAGGAGTAAACTGAAGGTCGATTTCAAAGCCTTGGTTGGTCATTGTACCTACGTTGACATACGTTGTCTCGATGAGGTACGGGGGTAATGACACGTTGTAGTCGCCGAGCAAATCTTTAGAGCGACGGTTGAAGTAGTTGAGCGAACCGGAGAAGCGGTTGTTGAACATTGAGAAGTCGATACCGATGTTCCAGTTGTAGCCTTTCTCCCAGTGGAGATCCGGGTTGACGTTCTTGCCGGGTCCCCACACCTGGATAAACTCACCCTCGTGCAGATAATAGCCGAAGCCGCTCATCGTTGACAGCGATTTGTAGGGGTCGAAATCCTGGTTACCCGTCACACCATAGTCGGCGCGTATTTTCAGTTCGTCTATCCACGACTTTGCGCCTTGCATGAATTGCTCGTTAGAGATGCGCCAGCCGACAGAAGCGGCAGGGAAGTTACCCCACTTGCTGTTCGGACCGAATTTCGACGACCCTTCGTGGCGCAACGATGCCGTAAACAGATACTTTCCATCCCAGTCGTAGCTCACACGGCCGAAGAAAGAGATGAGTTTGGACGATTTGCGGCTGGACGACATTTCCACTTCTCCCTCATCTTTGGCAAACTCACCGCTACCGAGATTGTCAGAAGTAAGACCGTCGTTGGGGAAGTCCTTGTTGCTGGCACCCAGTTTTGAGTACATGTAGTATTGGTAAGAATATCCCACCATTGCCTTGACATTGTTCTTGCCGAGATGCGCCCCGAAATTGGCGAGCCACTCGAAGGTGCGTGTCCGGTTCTTCTCGTAGCTGCGCGAAGCCTCACCCATACGGCCGGCATTGATACATTCCGTCATGGTCGACGGGCGGCTGGTCGAGCCGTCATGGTCGTACACATGTTCGGCAAACATCACCTGAGTGTTCAGCGTATAGGGAGAATTGTCTCCTCCTTTCCACAAGAGCGGAAGCAGATTCAGCTTAGCGGTCGCATCGGCGTCGAGGAATTTGGTGTCGGTGTGGTTCTTCTCCAACTTCTGAAGCTCGACGGGGTTGAAACCGGCCGTCTGTCCCTTGAAGTTGTAGTACAGTTCAGGATTCTCCGGGTCCATCAGCGGCGTTGTAGGATTGACCTCGAGTGCGTTGCGGAATACTGCCCAGTTCGAGCCGTCGCGATAGACGATACGCGGAGCAACATTCACAACGAAATTGAATAATCCGCCCTTGCTTGTATGGTTGATGGAAGCACGGCCACCATATTCCTCTCTACTCGAACGGAGGTCTATACCATTCTGGTCGCGATAGTCCACACTTACGCGGTAATTGGTACGTTCATTGCCACCGGAAAGGCTTAGCGTGTGGAGTTGCGAGAAGCCTGTACGAGTGGTTCCGTCAAACCAATCATAATTACCCCGAAGGTCTGAGCCGGTATCTCCCCAAGCCAGACGTGCACGTCGGTACTCATCGGGAGTAAGCATGTCAAGTTCCTTGATAGCCTTGTCCCACGAAAGTGTGGTGCTGTAGGTAGTATGCACGGCCCCGTCCTTCGTACCTTTCTTAGTGGTGACAAGAATGACACCGTTGGAACCTCGTGTACCGTATATGGCCGAAGCCGCACCATCCTTAAGAACATCAAACGACTCGATATCATTCGGATTAAGGTTCGAAAGGTCACCGCCCGGCACACCGTCAATCACGATAAGCGGACCAAGACCGGCTGACCTTGACGATACACCACGAATCTGAAGCGAAGCGGTTTTATTAGGGTCTGCGGCCCCTGTGTTGGTAATCGAAAGACCGGGAACTTTACCCTGAATCATCATTGCAGGGTCGGTTGCGCTTACGGAAAGAAAGTCTTTCGAGCTTACATGTGAGATGGCAGACGTAAGCTCTTTCTTATTCATTGTGCCGTAGCCTATTACCACGACCTCATCGAGAAGTTGTTTGTCCTGATGCAGAACGATTTTAATGTGGGTGCGGTTGCCAACAACCACTTCTTGTGTTTTATACCCTACATAGGATACTATCAAAGTTGCATCGGATGCAACACCATTAAGCATGAAAGCTCCGTTAACATTCGTAACGGTCGCCAGTTTTGTGTCTTTCACCAAAACGGAAGCCCCTATCAGTGGTTCGTTGGTGCCCTCTTCCACGACTATTCCCGTCAATTTAATATTTGCTGCGGAAGTCCATAGAGGTAGTCCAAGTACCATCAACCACATAAAGAGCTTGATTAGTCGGTTTGTGACGTTTTCCATAATTTAAAAATTTAAGAACAAATAATTAAGTATTCAGCCAGCTCCATTCTATTGAACGATAACTGCGTCGCAAAATTACCAACATTGTACTCTCAAGAAAAACGTCAATTTAAAAATTATAAAAATAAAAATATGTATATTGTTAGTTTTCAGGGGGGAAACACACTTTTGCTATCATCCGAATTAATATATCTTTCCTTTAAATTAAAGGTGCCGTAACGCTAATGAACAACGATGTGCAATCATCCTCATTGGCGTTACGGCACCTTATAATAGAGATTCCGGCCTATGCCGTATCTATGTCGGTTTAGAGATAGATTTCACTGCTTCTTCAAAATCCCCATTGACAAGATGTGACATATTACGCACTTTCGACATATATACATATACTGTACCTACCGACAGGTTAAGATACTTCGCAATTTCAGAAGCTTTGCTGATGCCCAAACGCATCAACGCATATATTCGCACTTCGGTCGGTAACTGCCCGTTCTTATCAAGAACAAAACGATCCTCTGCAGAAAAAAAGGTATTGAAGTTTTCAAGAAAATTCGGGAAAAGATTGAGAAAGGCCTCATCGAACGATACATAGACTTTATTTCTTTCTGTCTTAGTATCAATCTCCGACAGAATTTCAAGTGCCAATCGGTTCTCCTTGGTTCGTATTTTACCACAAGCCTTTACCAACTGTTTTTCTACAATCTCCAAAAAGTCAGGTCTTATCCGCAAAGACTGCATGATATACTTATCTTTGATATTATTGGCTTCTTTCAACTCTTCATTGAGGTTGGCAAATTCTCTGTTGATAACTTCAAGTTGGTTATTCTTTTTGAAGATTAGCTCCTGCATTTCTACCAATTCGCGATTTCGTTGCCTGAGTTTACGATACATACCATACAAAAGAAAGATAATCAATGTCAAAACCAATACACCACCGATCAGCCACAACTTATGCGCTGTGGCTTGATAATAGCGAGCTGTTTCAATCGTAGACTGCACGGAACTGGCATCAAGGATACGCCTATTAGAATTGTAGCCCAATGCATTTTCAAGAGCCAGGTCAATATATTTTTTGGCCTTATCAAGGTTCTTGAATTTGAGCATCAGCTCCGCAAGCCGGGTCGAGGCGGTTGTCTCACGTATATTGTTACGAATATCGTAAACCGTCGATAGAGCGTAGTAATATACAGCTGTTTTGTAATCTTGTTTGTCGATATTCAATATACCCAACCCGGCGTAGGTAATAGCTTTCTGATGATCATTAAGTTCAAACTCTTCAAGTATACGCTTGTGACAATTTTCAAATCGAACAGCCTCTTCGCCTTCATTTTCTGATTTGTATATACGTATGCGGGCAAATTCATATTCATAACTTCTCGGATGCGCTATTTCCAATATATTATTGTAGCAGTCGTTTCTCTTTCTGTAATATGAATTATGGAGCGAAGCATTTCGTTTTACGATAAACTGTATGTTCTGATATAATCTGTCGCACATTTCATAATACTCTATCTGGTAGGGAGGCTCTACTAGCTCCGGTATGATTTCATGCTGCAAGGCTGAGGCTTCATAAAAATAGCAGGCCGAGAGATATACTTCAAACAAATAAATCTTGCCCACCATTTCTCTTTTCAAATCGTTCTTCTGATTGGCTTCATCAATCATGCGAGTAGCATATACTGCGGCTGAGTCGTTTTGGTAATAGCGGTATTCGTAATACAAAGACAGAAGACTACTATATCGTCCTTCAAAATCTGTTTTCCTTTGCAAAGACATCCTAAGGCTGTTTATCTTTTGCTCCTTAACTATCCTATATTTAGGTATCTGCGCAATCTCATGATCGAGCACAGACATCACAGAGTCGAGCTGACAATCTGTGATATCTGCCCCAAACATAAATTGAAAATTTAGTATTGTAAAAAATACAACATATAGTTTTATCATATCGCACATTAGTTGTCATATCAATGTTTATTAATCAAAGTTACACCATTTTGACGATATTTCGATGATATTCTGTTTTTTTAGTCGTAATTTAACATTCGTCACCGAGCAGAGTAACTACTCAGGTAGGGTAACACTATGTGTTTGCTGAAGTTGATTTGATGGTATTCAACAATGGGATTCAATGAAACAAGACCTCCTATTTCTTATGAATATACAGTTCTTTTATTTAACAGGAAAATAAAGACACAGTTAAATGAAAGAGCTATGTGTCAGATTGCCATTTTTATCGTAAACGTACTCTGCTGTTGCAGGGAAAACGCACGAGTTAAAAAGGTTGTGCCAACGTTTTGACACAACCTCTTTATTCTGCACGGTCATTTCTCCGGTTGTCTTTCTATGTCGGCAGCTTCCTTGTTTAAGCCGGTACTCTATTCCTTTTATATTCAGCCGAATTATTTTTTATTCTATGATTTTTATTATAATTGTGTATACTTTAATGTTGCTATTCATTCAATTTTACCCACTTTCGCTGGTTAGTACCAGACTCCATGACAAGACATTTTCCGTTTTCTATCATGTAAATGTGGATATATTGGCAAGGGACAACCTCTTTTCCCTGCCGGTTGACAACACCGTTCCGGTACGTGTATTTGGCGACAGCTTTGACCGCTTCGGCATACTGGCCGCCACCCAAGTTGAAGCTTTCAATGCGGACATATCTGTCACAAGGAATAACCAACTTGGCTTCTTCTACGGTAGCACGTCCGGCAAAACCATCCTTTCCGCTTCCTTTGATATAAAGTTTCAGCCAATCGTCATATACATACATTTCATCATAGATTGGTTCGAGCACAATATTTCCGTCCGGGTCTATCATGCCATATTTCCCATCAAGGGAAACTTTGAGCAGGTTGTCCCTATATTGCTCTATTTTGTTATAAACTTGGGATGTGACTTGCTTGCCTGTCCGGTTATCCACCAGATAACAAAGACCGTCTTTATAAAGCGCATACCTGTTTCCCGGCAGCGTTCTCGAATAGTCGTATATGGGCGGAATGACCTCTTTTCCGTTCGAGTCAATGTAGCCAACCTTGTCGTTGAGAATGACATGGGCAAGGTTTCCGTCTGTAAACGCACCTATTTTCTCGTATTTGCATGGTGTCAGTACATTGCCTTCAAAGTCCATCAGACCGTATCTGGAATTATACGAGATGCGGTAATAGGGAGTGTCGTCTTTTGTGCGCAGCACTATCAGGGGCTTGCCTTCTTTATCCTCTATGGTATAGTAACCGTATTGGCAGGGCAGAATCATTTGTTTCTGCGCATTGAGGAAACCCTCCCTGCCGGCTTGGTTAACAACGAATAGCCCGCTTTTCAGTTGTTCTATTTTATCGTATTCAAACGGCACGAGCACTTTACCCTCCGTATCGATGATGCCTGTCTTTCCGTTCTTTACCGCATAGGCTTCGTGTGAGGCAAACGGCGTGATACGTTCATAAATACAGGGAATGATTTCCCTGTTTTCCTTGTCGATGAAACCATACAGTTCCTCTTTTGCCACCAATGCCCTGCCTTGGAGGAAGTAAGCAGCCTGAGTATATTGTAGCGGGATGACGATTTCTCCTTTACGGTCTATGTACCCAAAGTACCTGCCCACTTGCACTACTGCCAAATCTTCGGAAAATTCTTCGGCATAATCGTATTTGCCTTCTATCCATTCCTTGCCTTTTTCATCGACATAGCCGAATTTCCCGTTTTCGCAACGGTGCGGTATAAGGGTAGATGGTGGTTGACTGTTACATGACACTATGAGCATAAGCGGAACAGCCAAGAATAAATGTTTGAGCATACTTCTGATCGTTTTCATAATGGACGATGTTTAATTTATTCTGATATATTGAGAATCCTCCTTTCGCCACGTCTTGCCTGAACCTGTTACATCTTTGTAGATTCCAAAGCCATGTTCGTAGGCTTCATACGTACCGTCATAATCTTCAATTATGATATTTCCGCGACTTCCATTGCTCCCTCCACTGCCGGAGAATGCTGCCAGCCCCAGCCACAGTAAAGCTCCAAGTATCAAGGTGCTCAACATTCCAAGAAAAGAAATTCCCAAACCAAAAGCAAACACCGTGAACGAAAGGCTCATCCAAATACCACAATCTCTTAACAAATAGAGCAATACTGCCATATAGGCAACGAAAGCAAGTACGAAATGCCAAGTCTCGTTAAAGAACGGAGTTTCTGGAGAATCAGGGGTGATACTGTCGTATCTATTGTAATTAAAAATACCTAAGAACAGGATTACTCCTACAATGATAAAGATACCAAACAGAAGTTTTCTCCAAAAGCCATCGAAAAGACTGCCCGTAAACTCCCGGTAAATAGTGTACTGGAAGAACAGGATGCCAATAGCTACAAAAAAATTGATAATAGTAAATATCCATCCTACATCCGAAGGGTCGCAGAACCAGACGAGTGCGCTGTCACTCCCAGCTCCGAACATGAACAGTTCAGCCCCGCCCCATAAAAGGCAACCTGCGTGGAACAACGATCTGGTATCTGTACGTAGTCCGATGAAGGCAATGACGGCAAACAGCAATATGGCAAAAGGGGTATAATGCCGGAGTTCGGAAAGACCGACTGTGGAGTAAGATGTTCCAGCCGGAGCAGCCAGAGTGGAGAAAGGCTCAAGGTATTGTTCATGCACATAGCCCGTGCGACCGTCATTCAAAGACACTTGTGCCCAATCATCTTCGCACGCCGTCACCTGCACGAGATCTCCATTGGACAACGATCCGATTTTAGCCCCACCCGGTGCATTGCGCACATTGAGCGTGGAGTTAACGTTTACCCGATATAGACCGGGAGCAATGGCGGCAAAAGCGGTCATCGCAAAAAGGACTACCGCCAGTATTAATAAAAATCTTCTCATGGCAAAACGAACGGTTTATCAAATGACGACTGGCGCAATCTCCATAAGACTGCCGCACATAATGCAATCCAACACAGGTCGATGGCAATATACCCGCATGGCAGCGGAAACATGTTCAGCAGGATAGATACCACCATAACTGTCGCACCCGCAATGCCTAATACTTTGTCTTTCTTAAACAGTAAGGCAAAGACAATGGCAAATGCCAAGAAAGCTGCCCAAAGCGCCCAATTACCGTAATAATTCAAATCGTTCATCCAATTCCAATTATTCCCTACACGGGACGAAAGCAGAAGCCACATAAAAGGATAATCAGACTTGCCTTCCGTTTCCCAATAATTCTCCAAAGAACGGTACATTTCATCTCCGTCAAAACTGGATACCATATACAAGTCGTAAACGGTATTCACCAAAATCGGAACGAGACTGACACACCACAGCACAAAAGCCGTTTCGCCCAGCCACTTGTTTACGTGTACTTTCACTTTGGCGAAGAAAAGCGTCGTGAAGAAATAAAAGCAAACTGTGTAAGGAAAGTTAAGCCACACATAAAGAGGATATAGGGTAGTCGTGCTGTTTCCTCCGAACTCACTATACCAACCAACCTTTACCATTTCATCCTTACCGAAACCGGACAGGAACATCAGATTGACTAACAGCACATACGCCGTAGCCAGCAGCATTGCGGTTACAATTGTTTTCGTTTTCATATCCATAAGTTTTAGCTGTTTATTCGTGTGCATGGAGAGTGATGCCCTGACAGTTCACCCGTTGTTTTACGAATTGGTGGTTGCCGTCCTCAAAAAATGCTTCAAACGGGTCTGAAGAAAGATTGTACCGCCTGATATAAACATCCATGTACAGGTCTCCTATACGAAGTTCTCCCGCCCGTAGGGGATAGAGTAATAACTTCCGGAACACCGCCACCTGATAATTCTTTCCATTCCGATGCTCTATTTGCCATGCGCTGCCCCGCAAATCTATCGGTTCTATTTTGAAATCGTCCGAAGAGATGAGTTGTTCCATATTGGCGAGGCTATCTGCAAGGGATGTGGTATATAACTTGCATTCCAACACGACGGGTTCATTTATACGAGGAGAGCGTTCTGATACGTTCATTGTCATAAAGACATCCGGTTTTGGTTGTGGGTCGGAAGAAGGAGGTAATTTCCCGTCAGGTACGACATTCACTGCGAGTTGCTGCGAATGTAGCTGATGCCCGTTCACCACAATACTTGCAGAGGGAATGGAACACCTGCCCACCTGTAATGCCTGCAACACATAAGTATAAGACTCTTGATATTTCCGGTTTATTTCTCCATCTACTTTTTCCACATTGGTGGCACTGCTTTTGGTGGGGCCAAGTAACACCTTAAAGCCTTTCAATTCGGGCACAGCAAGATTCTGTATTTCAACAGTAGCAGGTTTCTCCGGGAAAGATACAATAAATGTCAGCCGGAACTGTTTATTAATTTCGATATTCTCCGGAGCAGAAACTGTAAACGTAGGATCATTATTTGCGTATGCTTTTGCCGCTGTTCCGATAGCGCATAAGCAACATACCCATGCAATAAGTCGTTGGGAAAGAAATGTCTTTTTTGCGTGAACCGATAATTTATCCATCATCCTAAGTTCTTTTATGTCTTCCCAGTCCTTAGAAGGCTGTTATTAAATAATAAAAGCGTGAACTGCAAATGCCACGTCTTAAATCGAAGGTCGTAGGAAACCTGTAGTACAGATATGGATATAGCAGCCCACGCTATAGCGTGAGAACCACTATGCCTTCCTTGTACTACATCTGAAAATTTCCTACGTTTTCGATTTACAAGATAAGCATAACGCTTCTTTCTTTTCTAAATATGTCTTGGATAGAGTTGTCTCAATCCGATTGCAAATATACGAAAAAACTATCAATAAACTCTTTTCCTGATTAGAAAAGAAATTGCTATTCAGTAAATTATATAACTTGAACCTTATGACCGCATTTGGCGACTGCATAATATGCACATAAAAAACGGCCTCGAATGATTATTCCGAGACCGTTTCTGTCAAATTCAAGTTATATCAGTCCTTTATATGGCAAGCGCGTTTTCAAAGGTGCGTCTTGTGGAATGTCATAAATATTGCTTTTCTATCTCTTCTGTCTTGTATAGAGGAAGAAAGCCGTTTTTGTCGTAATACTTAAGCACCCTTTCTTCGTTGTACGCATCCACTACGATAAAGCGGCATCCCGTTTTATTGTCCTCGTGACGGAACCAGTCTTTTATAAAGGTCATCAGTTGCTGTCCTACATGGCTCGGTGTGCCCTGATATTCCCGGTTTACCCCCAGTCTTCCTATCAGTACAGCCGGGTAGCTACGCCCACGTTTTGGGTTTACGATATTACGTTACAAACGATTTTTGTCATTGGAAGAGATTAATTTGGTCTTGATGCTGTCATTAGCCAAGGTAAACAACGCTACAATACGGTGCGGAAATTCAGTCGTCACCCAACAATAAGTTTTCCCTAAAAGTTCATCCGCATATAAATCGGCATCATGAAGGAAAAAATCATCAAGATCATCCTCGCCGCAAGTGAAAGGGAGACACTTTTCCCGCACTTCCCTATATAGGCAGGCATGACGCAATCATCGTATAAAGAAATCCCGTCCATTGTTAGTTGAATCGGAATGAACGGGATTTCTCCAATACCTTTTGTAGCCGTTTCTTGGCCGCCACGGACAACTGTGGAGTTACCTTTACGGCATTCTTTTCTGCATTACGCACGAAATCTTCTGCCGTAGCACCTTCCAAAACCGGAATATTCTTAATCGTTATAACCATAATCATTAATTTTATGCAAATACTACTTTATTACCATACAACAAAATGGTACGCAGAATTTAACAATAACAGGGTTATATCAATTCACAAACAATTTGCCACTTTTTTATGTGGTTATTCTAACCATATTACATTCCTCTTACTATCCTGTCGTCGCTCCCTCGCCGGTTAGATTTTCCCATGCAAAGGTACAGCGGTCGTCCGGCGTCAAGCACCACTGTGCTAACGGCTCTTGAATTTGCCCGGCAGCCTTCCGCAAATCAAAGATGGCCTTTCAGTTCCCCGACATGCCGTGCCTGTCGGGTTGGGTATTCCGTGAAATTCCCGGCCGTTTGCTTGCCTTTCCGTCCTTTCCCCGCTGTCTGGCTTGCATGTAAAATCTCTCCCGGCAAGGAAAGCCGAAAGGCTTCCGAAGGGAGGGAAAAGAAAAGCAAGTTCAACAAATTAAAATTCAAGGTTATGCACAGCAAGATTTTTCAAATTACTCGAACACGAGTGGACAAGGACGACTACATGAACGAGGACACCCTCATGCAAGGCGATGACAGCTTTTTCGATTATTGTGCCGAGATTGACGACGAAGAACGCCAGTACCATATCGACAACTTGGTAAACAACATTCTGCCCAAAGGCATGTTCGAACTTGTTTCCGACGATACCATACGCTACAATGGCGGTGCGGCACAATGGAGAGAAGAGTTTGTCGCAGACATTCGAAGCAGGGCGGAAGCCATTACCCCCGAAAGCGTACAGGAATGGATTGGCCCGGTCTATCAGCTTGAAAAATTTCTGAAAAACCCGCTCGATACCGCCTACTGGTTCTACATGGACGAAGAGGGATTGCAATCCCACGCCGAGCAATCCTACGAGTTCCTGCGGCAGGTATGCGAATTTGAACCCGGCACGCTACTCTATATCGGCGGTGTTATCGACTATCATTTTTAACCTCAAAATGCAAAACGATGAAAGGTACGGAACATTTCAAACAGACTATCAAGGAATACTTGGACGGCAGGGCGCAGACAGACGAACTTTTTGCTGTCTCCTATGCCAAAGAAAACAAGAACTTGGACGATTGTATCACGTTTATTCTCAATCAAGTAAAGGCAAGCGGCTGTTGCGGAATGACTGACGACGAGGTGTGGTCGCTCGCCATTCATTACTATGATGAAGACAACATCGACGTAGGAAACCCCATTAGCTGCGGTGTCGTGGTCAACCACAAAGTAGAACTGACCGAAGAAGAAAAGGCACAGGCACGAAAGGAGGCGCTGAAAGCCTATCAGGAGGAAGAAATGCGCAAGATACAGCAACGCCACAGCAAGCCGAAGCCGACTGCCAAAGCCGCACAGAGCAACCAAACAGAACTTTCACTTTTCGATTTCTGACCATGAAAGCACGAACGAAATTCCAACATAAGGTAGTAGCCGCCAACAGGCGGTTACTGCCTATCACGGAGAAGCAAACAGAATGGGCGTTCCGTCATACCGTCGGACATTACGCTTTTCGCACGCCCAGCGGACAAACGACCTGCCTCGATTGCGGGTATCGGTGGAACGAGACGAAAACTAAACATTGCCATTGTCCGAACTGCCATGCCAAACTGACGCTCAAAGACACGCTTTGCCGCAAGACGGACGAGAAAAGTTATTTTTCCGTCATCACCACACAGGACGGATTTCAGGTACAGCGGATTTTCAGAATGACCGTTTATTATCACAAGAGCCGGAAAGCTCGGACGGACGTGTGCGAAGTGGCGAGGTATTGGTTGGACGAGAACGGTAAAACTGCTCTGACGGCCTTACAACGGGCAATGGGACGTTACTTGGATTGTTTTCTGTACGGGTCGGGATTGGAACTGCGGAACGACAACTATGTTTATAAATATATTGCGGATTGTTACGTTTATCCGAGATATACATCTATTCCGAAATTACGACGCAATGGTTTGAAAGGTTCGTTCGCCGACATCGCCCCGCAAAAGCTGATGAAAGCTCTGCTGTCTGACAGCCGTGTGGAAACGATACTCAAAAGCGGACGCAAACGCGACCTCAAGTATTTTATAGACCACCCGCAGGATTTGGATTTCTGTTGGCCGTCCTACAAAATCGTGTTACGCCAGAAGTATCGGATAAAAGACATGGGAATATGGACAGATTATCTCCGTATGCTCGACAGGTGCGGCAAAGACTTGCACAACGCCCACTATGTTTGCCCTACCGATTTGAAAGCCGAACACGACAAGTACCAGAACAAGGTGCGTATTCTCCAAGAGCAGAAAAAACGCATGGAGCAGATGAAACGGGCAAGGGAAAACGAGGCACGTTTCAGGGAGTTGAAAGGCAAGTTCTTCGGTCTGGAGTTCACGGACGGGACGATAGTCGTCCGTGTGCTGGACAGCGTGGAAGCCTACTACGACGAGGGCAATGCGTTGCATCACTGCGTAGGACAGTGCGAGTATTACCTCAAGCCGAATACGCTGGTATTCTCCGCACGGATAGAAAACAAGAGGGTCGAGACCGTAGAGTTGAGCCTCGAAACATTCAAGGTGCTGCAGTCGAGAGGGCTGTGTAACAAAAATACGAAATACCATAAACGGATTATGAACCTTGTGCATAAGAACATCGCACTTGTCCGAAAACGTATGACCGCCTGATACCGGCTGCTGTCGGTCAACCACCTGCCAATCGGGACAGGTGGTTGTTTATATTCCGGCCGTTGCCGCATACTTTTGTAGGCAGCTATCTTCACTTGAATAGCCCAATCAGCCATTTATATGCCATGAGCAGGCAGGACGTTTATAGTTTGCTTCTCCCTTTTATACCGTCGGATTATCATTTCCTCGAAGCCCGTCACCGCCACAGGCTGTTTTTACCGTGCAAAGGTACGGCGGACGAACGGCTGACCAAGTATCGCAGAGCTACCTTGCTGAAATTTGACGAAAACTTTCCGAAATCACAGATCCCGGTATTTCATAAAATTTCATCGGCGGTTCCTTGTTTGCGGTTCTTGCTTCCGCCGTCGGGTATCGCACATAAAAACCGACCCTGCGGCGGGCTGAAAAGCTCGGAACAAAGGGAAATAAAAAAACGAAACGATGACAACAACAGAACAAATTATCGCAGTAGCCACAGGATTGGGCTGGCAAGCATCGACAACGAAGTACGAAAATAGAGTGGTGTTCGATTTTCAGCAATATACGCCCAAAGGGCAGGATTTCAACGTCTCTGTTGAAATGAAAGACGGGGATTTCGACAGGTTTCTGTGTGAATTGGAAAATTTCTACGAAGGCTTCGACCCCGACTATGAAACCTACCTGTGGATAGGCAATGACGGGCACGGCAAAAACGGTGCGCCCTACCACATCAAAGACATCGTAACCGATATGGAAGAAGCCGAGAAAATGATAGAAACCCTGTATGAAACATAAAAAAAAGCAATAGCATGAGAATGAAAACACTTTACACAAAAGATGCGGAAAGGACAGGAATAAGCCGCTTTCCAAATTTCCACAAGACAGGAAGCATCACCGGAATGAAAGAACTGTATTATGGCAAAAACGCCCTTTTGGTACGTTGTGGCAATTACATCTACAATGTATCGAGCGAACCCGAAATTTATTATAACATAGCACATTAAATGATATTCATTATGGAAAGGACAAGTTGTAAGACGGATTTTCAGAGTTGGAAAGGTATAATGGCTCTAAAATTACTCTGCTGCAATATAATTGCAGGCCGTTTTGATTGGAAGAAATATTGTACGCCACAACCTTACTGTGGTCAGGATATTTGCGTCATACCATTACATTGCTCCTACGGACAGATAGGCTATACCGTGTATTTCCCTTATGCTGATATGCCGGAAGTGGAATACGATTGGGAAATGAACAAATTAACTATCGACAAAGAGAACTGGGAAAGCTATTTAACGTGAGTATAATTCAAATATAGCCAGTTGCCCGTCTTTGAAAAACATACATCAATGGCGGGCTTCTTTCAAAAAACAGTATGTTGTTATGGTAGAAAGGGAGTTGGAAATAAAGTTGTATTAAAGGAGCGGGGCATGGAATATTCATTCAACCATATATTTTCCCTGAAATTGAGCAATTTCTTTGCAAAAATCATCTGCTATACGATAAATCTCCGTAACTTTGGTCTCTGAAAACATCATGGTAATTGCTTAAATGTCGTTAATTGAATACTATAAATTCAATGCTTTTATTGCTATGTGCCTAATTTATTTACAGAATTAGAATTGAAAGAATATGACACAGACTTTTTATACCAAATGGCAATCTTCTGTCCTTGCAGATGCAGGGAATTATGTATCAAAGGAATACAATAACTTCCAAACGGCGTTGTTGAGTGAAATATCCAAATATGCAAAAGCCGTGGATGCGGCAGTTGTAGCCGAGAGCAAGGGGCATTACCTTACAAGTTGCTTTATTGAGCGTAACGGTAAATTCGTGTACATAAGCCATTCTTCGGATGCGCGGATGGACGGTGGGGTAAAGATAGAACTTGATTCGTTCCTGATACGGACTGCCCGGCACGTAAAGGATTATACTGGTGGTATCAATCAATATTGCGATATGTCACAGCTACAGTCAATGATTGACAAACTGTTGTCTTAATGTAATGTATAAGAATGTGAGGTGGCTTCACTTCAACGCCACCTCACACTCGTTTCCGTTATCGGTGCAGACCGCTGATGTAGCTTTCCTCTTGCACTTCGGCCTGGTATTCTTCCATACCCTCCAGTTTCTCGTTCACGCTTTGCAGGTTGGCTTCCATCGACAGACAATGGTTGTAAGCGAAGCGGTGTCTGTCGGGTATATCCGTACCGGTAAACGGTCCGGCATTGAGCGTGTCGGTTTCCCTGTTATACCAGACGAACAGATGTTTTCCGTTCGGCATCTCGAACATCGGGAGTTTCTGATGTTTCAGGACATCAAACTCTTCCGCCGCCATATCCTTGGCCACCTCTTTCACATCATCGCTGGCGCGGTCGGTTCCGTAACGCCGGATATGGTCTCGCACCTCCTGTTCCGTGTACTTCAGCATGATGTCGTAAGTGCCCCCGACACTTCCGTTGTACACTACGGCAAAGTCTTTATCCTCGATTAGCAGATCATCTCCCCGGTTCTGGAGGGGAGAAGCGAATGTATGCTGCTCGTCCATACCGTTGCCGTCGTAATACTCCTTGGCGAGTGCCAGCAATCCCTTGTAGTCGCCTTTGTCCTTCAATTCGTCCAGTTGCGTCGTGTCATCGGTGGATTGGAGATAAGCCACCGATGCGTAAAAGATACGTTCCTTGGTCGAGTGTTTGTTCTCTTGCTCTTCAGTAACATTTTGTTCCAACTCCTGTGCAATCTTATCCACCTTTTGAGTAACGATTGACGAAGCCCTTTTCACGTCCAGAAGCGTCGTCTTGATAAACTGTGGCGATTCCTTCAATTCATCGAGCCACCCTTTGAGGTATGCGCAACTGTCTTCCTTGATATGCTTGGTCATGCCATAGCGTTGTGCGATCAGTGCACTGCCGAGTTCGGCCACCAGTTCCTCGCGGGCATACTCTTTCGAGCCGAAAGATGTCGGCTGGAGGCGGTCGAGAACACCCTCGGCGCCGGTGGAGTGGACCATTTCATGAAACAGCGTTCCGTAAAAGGCTTCTCCGGACTGGAACTGTTCTTTTTCGGGCACGATTATCTCGTTTCTCGTAATCGAGTAGTATGCTTCGTCCTGATGTCTCGGTTTGATAGGACAAATCCAAAGGTTATCCCGAATCATCGTATCGACGGGCGCGAAACTGAAATGTTCGCCGTTTTCGATCCTTTTCCCGTTCTCTACCTCCAACTGCTCCCACAACTCCGGTCGTGCCTCCCGCAAGTTGGTCTGGGCGACATTGAACACCCGGAACACCTGCATTTTGGGATAGACGTTGTATTGCGCCTTCTCCTCGTCGGAGAGCTTCTTGTAATCGTCATACTTGATTTTTTCCTTTGTCTCCTTGTGTATGCAGGTGAATGTGGTCAGCATCACGGGAAAGGATTTCTCGCCTTTCAGCACAGATACCCTTGGCAGTTCTTGTCCGTCCTTACCGGGTTTGTTGAGCCGCTGCACGCAGTCGAACGTACAGAAACGGGGAATCTTGTACCCTTCGTTCTCACAATGCAGGAGCAGCATCAGGGCGTTCATACCGTTGTACTCGCGCCCCGACAGGTTACGCGGCCATTGCAGTACACCCTCGGTAAACCACGGCTTGTGCCAATCTTTCTGGATGCTTTCGATTTTCTCGATCATCATCTCGGCAAAGAGGTCCAGCGCCTTATCCTCGCTGTTCGGTCCCTCTGTATTTCGCTTTCTATAACCGGCCATGACTGCTACTGATTGGAGTTATCCGATTCGGGAACATATTGCATCAATTCTTCCACTCGGCAGGAGATGTCCGGCTTCCCGTTATGTACCGAGACCGTCAGTTCGCCCTTGGCCTCTACCTTGACACCCGGTTGCAACCACTCTTCGCGTTGCCTGTCGAAGCAGAAGAAGCGCACCCACTGGTACTCGAAATTCTCATCGACCTTCTTGATGCTGAATGCCGAGAACATCGTGTAGGGTTTGTCGTTCCTGTCTTTCCGTTCCTCGATATTTTTGCCCACTTTACCGCGAAATGCCATATCTCCTTTGAGAAAATCCGCCGTGTCTGAGGCAACCGGATCGATACGGTCTGCAAAAAGGTTGAAATAGAGTTTGTCACCCCTGCGTTTCAGAAACAGCGTTCCTGTAATCTCCACGTGCGAACCGTTCCGATAACCTGATGCCTCCTCTTGGGAGCCGTCTTTGCTGACACTGATTTCGATAACTTCGTTTTGACCGTCTCGGTCCGGAATCGTGACACGTAGCGGAAAAGACAGAAACGAATTTCCTTCCTTGTTTGTTCTCGCCGAAGCATTGCGGCCTATCGTGCCGCATACCGTAACATTACATTTAATCATTTTGCTTTTGTCTTTTAATGATACACATATACCATCTGACAAACAGGGTCCTATGAATTGAAGTTGAACAGACTGGTGGCGGCCCTAATCAGGAGCACGTATCCTTATGTAGATGAATCCTGCTGCAATCAGCAACTGCACCCCCATGACGACGAGCGTTGTCACCCAGCCCAGCAGCAGGTAACAGAGCAGAATGTGCAGGACGCAGACGGATAGTCCGAATAGATACCCGCATAACCGTATCATCACGCGTTTTATCATGGCTTTCGGATTTTATCGTTTCAGGATTTCCGTCTGTCCCCGTTGCTCGGCCATTCCCTGCTCGAAATTCAGCGAGGCTGCCTCCGAGAGGATGACCGTGTTCAACAGTCCAGTCACACGCAGTCGTTTGGCTTCTTCCGAAAGAGAACCGTCGTTAAGCGTCACCGACAGGCGGCTTAACTCGGCAGAGGTCAGTTCCCGCGATACCTGGACGCTTCCGTTGTCCGCTTGCAGGACAGCCCGCCCGTTTTCCCCGATCACGAGGTCGCAACTTTTCATGCCGGGCAACAGCGATGTCAGGTCGATTTCCCGGCGGTCCATCGCCTCGGAAATGGCCGCCTTTTGTTCTTCCTCGTTTTTGCTGTCGATTTGCGTCGCCAGCAACATCAGGGAGGTAAAAGCGGTCATGGCCATCTCCACGATAGGGTCGCTACACCCTGACAGTCCCACGCCGCTGTCCTCCGAGGAGAGCAGTTTTTTCATCCATGCATCGGGTGAAAGGTTTTCCTTGGCATTCTCCGGACTTTTATATTTGGCGAACAGGTCGTTGCCGTTATGCAACACTTGTTGTTTGATGTTGCCCTTTTGTGCGATTTCAGCCAGATACGCTGCCGGATCGACGTCCCGTTGCGTACCGTCCGCATGAATTTGCCGGACACTGAAATGCAGGTGTTCCCCGCTCTTGCCCGATTTACCGAGCCGATTTCCGGCCTGTACTGTATCATCGGTTCTCACGAATACCTCGCCGAGGTTTTTGTAGGTACACTGTATTTTGCAGCCGTCCGCACGGGGGTATTCCACCGTGAGCGATTTGTTTCCGACAGCGACGACCTTGCCGCCTTGTTCCGTCGCCAGCACTGCATCGCCGTTGTTACATCGGATGTCCATGCCTGTGTGCATTCGTTTTGTCCCGTCCTTGGTGTCTTGCCGCATACCGAACGGTGAGGTGACGAAAAGAAACTCTTTCCGTTCCACCGGAAACGAATAGTCCACTGCATTTCCGGCTTCCCGGAGCGGGTTCTCTTCCACACCGAACCGCTTTCCCTGCGCTTCCATCTCCTGCATGACCTGACGGTCGTACTTTTGCAGCCCGTTCTGCTCGATGATACGTTGCAGACTGTCGGCATAATGCCCGCCCGTGGCATAGCCCGCCTTTTCGAGCCCCAGCGTCCAGCCTTTGTAGTCGTCGGGAGAGAGCGAGAAACAACGGGCATAGCGGTTGTTCTCTTTCAGGAAGCGTGAGTGATGCTCATACGAATCGCCCACACTGTCGTAACTGCAGAACTTCTCGTTCGGCTTGTCATCGGAATACAGGCTGTACCGGCCACCCTCGGCAATCCATTCGGGCGTGGCCTTGATACCGAAGTGGTTGTTCTCATTCTGCGCCAAACGGCTCTGTCCGTTGGAACTTTCCAGTATGCCCTGTGCCAGCGTCACGGAGGCCGGAATGCCGTACCGCCGCATCTGTTCCATCGCATAGTCTGCATATTGTTCCGTATATTCTTGATTCTTGTTTGCCATATTTCTACCTCCTCATGGTTGGACGTTGTTCGTTCTCTTCGTCGGTTGTTTCTGCAGGCCCGTTTTGCTGTGCCTTGGACATACCGTCACAATCCATCACGTATGCCCGTAGCGCATGAATTTGCTGCCTTGTTTCCTCATTGTCATGCTCGAATACCAATATGATTTTGTTTGCATCATACGGAACGCGTTCTTTGCTCGGAGGCAGGTTCAGTTCGTTCGCAATGGTCTCCGCATCATACATGGAAGCATAATAGTTGTTCCCATGTTTGAAAAGGACGACCGCTTCCGGTTGTTCTTCTTTGATTTGCTCATACTTGCCATACAGTTGTTCCGGCATATCTTTTATGGACAACTCTTTTAGGGATGAACCGGCTTTCTGGGCTTCCCCGGCGGTTTGTTTAGGATTCTTGTCTTTATCCTGCTGCTGGGTATCCTCTTCTCCTTGTTTCTTTCCGGCACTCTCTTCCTGCGTCTGTCCTTTGCGCAGTACGTCGGCGAAAAGCGTGGCCGCCAGATGGCATTTGTATTTGGCACGGTCCTCCGCCACCCACATGCGTTGCCATTGTTGCCGGGTGACGCTTCGGGGTTGTAATTTCTTTCCGTCAATGGTCGCCACGCACAGAGTCCCTTCTTGTTTGGTCTTGAACACGGACACCCGCTGAATCCGGTTCAGGTCAATGTCCTGCGCCCCGCTGCTGAACAGGTCCACTTTCAGGTCGGGTTGTGTTTCCGCCAGCGCATAATACTTGTGCGCCAGCTCCATGCGTACATTTTCGATATTGTCCATCGACTGTTTGAGGGTGGAGAAGAAGCGGTTCAGGTCGTCCTTGTCGGGATAGATACTGTACCCGCTCTGATGTTCGGGCTTCAGATACAGTGCCCAGCGGTTCTTGTCGTCCTGAATCATCTGTACTTGGTCGAAGCCGATTTCGTCCGCCCGTTTGACCGCAGGCGTTACGTCCAATGTGGAGAGCATCTCCAGCGCCCAGTTCTTCAGCCGGGCCAGTGACACCTGTTTTTGGGCGAAATAAGTATCATCGGGCCTATACCCCCATGCGCCGTCAGGATTGAAGAAACGCACGTTTTCGATCCCTTCCCTTCGCAAAGCCCTGCCGATACGGGCCTTGTTCATGCCCGGCACTTCATTGTCCACTTCCGGCGACGCACCGGCAGGGAGTATCACATCCGCCGATTTCGAGGACGGGTCGATGACAATGACAATGGTCTTGTCCTCCTTGTTCGGGTGTTTCCGGATCTCGTCAGCTACATAGAAATGCTTGGGTAACTGCTCCTGCATGTCCGAGGTCTGCCGGCGGTTGCGCATCGTGGCATATTCGATTTTCTCGCCCCGTTCTGCCTTATGGATTACTTCGAGGGCGTTGTTCACGTCGCTTTCGAGGGCGTCCACCAGGTTGGGGTTCTCCTTGAGTTCCCGGTTCCAGTAGTCCACCAGTTCAAGGCTTTTGTCGGACAGACGGGCGGGCAGTCCCAATTCCAGCATTTTGATTCCCGAAGCCACCTCCACGATTAGCCGTTCCTGTTTGAGGGCATCTTCCGAGGGACCCATACCGTTTTTCATCACCATGCCTTCACGGGCCAGCCGTTGCTGGTGTCCCGTGGCACTTACGATTTGCCGCAGTGCCTCCTGTACATAATCGTTGTAGTGTCCGAAATCCCGTTGGCGCGGCATATAGACCGCATCGCGGTCTGTCTCGTAATGGGGCATTCCGCTTCCGTCCGAACGCACGGGCACGAGATTGTCCCGCATTTTCAGCAGGAAGTCGTTGAAACGGATATGCAATCGCCGTTCGTCGGCCTCGGAATATCCCCGTTCCACGGCACTGCCGTCTTTCAGCAATACCATATCGTATTCCTCCTTATCCACGTAAGGCAGTGTCGTTTGGTCGATATTGAAAAGTGTGCGGATCTCCCGGTTATGTATGCCCTTGTACTGTTTCTGCACCTCCTCGTCCAGTTTCAGATAGGCGTCTCGGCTGATGATGTCCTCCGGATTGTTGCGATGGACGTACTTATTCCAGTTATAGAACAGGAACGGGACTCCCTGCTCGTGCTCACGGACAGATGTGCCGCGAGCCTTGGCATCGCTGTAAAGGGTAAACAGGTTGGTCTTGCACCCGTTCCGGTCCGAATGCAATGCCATAAACAACCCGTTGAACGGGCTGACGGCGACACCGCGCGGGTAGAATTTTGGAAAACCTTTGCCAGCGGCGTTGAGCCAGTGGCCTCCAGCGTTCGATGCTTCGTTCAAAGCCGTGGAGAGCAACTCTATCTGTCGCTCCTCGGCATTCTTTTCTATCTGCGATTTCTCTTTCATATTCCAAAATTTTTGTCGGTTACGAAATGATATTACTGAATGCCCCGTGTCCGCACGATGGTCTCCTGTTGTCCGTTGTCATAGTTCTGCGAAGCCATCTGGCGAAGTCGGTCGCTTTGGACGAGCACGGCATTGGCCAGCGTGTTCAGCGGCAAGGCACCGGCACGGTAGGCGTCCGCCACCGTGGAATTAAGCTGCACCGTGCAGGGCACGTGGTCTATCGTGGCAATAAGGGTATTGCCTTGCAGTACCGGATTCACAATACGTGGATTGAGCGGCTCATCGGGATAGCGTCTGTACTGCACCTTTTTGTCGGTCGTGGCCACATTTCCGTTTCTCTCCGTCCTTTCTTTTCCCAGTGCCTCGTGCCCCGCCTTGTTCAGCAGGTTCGCACCACCCAAGCCGATAAGCAACATCTTTAGCATCGGATTCTTGACGAATATGCCCGCCACGATACTCGCTATCGGCAGCAGGTTTTCTTTCAGTCCCAGTGATTGCGTCTTGCCTGTGAATATACCCAATAGCATGTCTGGCAGCATGGCCAACACACTGCCCGGATTACTCATGACTTCGCTGAAACCTTCCAGTCCGAGGAAACGGGTCAGTCCATCCCAACCGTTCTCGTTGGTCTGTATGGTCTGCGGTTCTTGCCCGGACGGCTCTTCCCGTATCGTTTTCTCGGTGGAGACTGTGGAAACCTGCACTTCTTTCGCCTCTTTTTCCCTCTGTTCGGATTCCTGACCGGCTTGTTCCGTTTCGGTATTCCCTCTTTCCAAGTCTTGCAGATAGGCTTCCTCCTGTCCGGGAGCGACCACCATCGGCACATCTTTATACCGTTCCGCCCGCTTCCGTTCTTCCCCGGCAGTTTCTTCCCGCCACGGCATATTTATACTGTCTGTTTTCCACCAATCCATAAAATCGAATGTTATAATCGGTATCTTTTTCTGTAACTCTCCGTTGGCTTCGGCCAAGAGTGTGTTCTCTTTGGGTGGAATCGCCGCTGCTTCCTTACGGAATCCCTCGAACACATTGCTTTCGCTGCCGAACACACCCTTGCTGATACACTCCTCTGCAGAGAGCGTCTGTGTCTCTTCTGCCCCGAAGTGATCGGCAACGGCCGAGATGGCTGTATCCGCTCCGATGAACCGTGCGAAGCTCGCCCACGAACCTGCACCGCCCAGCATGACGGTATCGGCTGAAGCCCCCAACACCCAACCTGCTCCTTTTTCCAACTTGCTCGGACGATAGGCGGCCTCTCCGCGTTTCTCTATCTCTTCGGCCAGCGGCGAGCGGCTCAACGCCTGAGGCAACCCCAACAGGCTTGATTCAGCCGCTTTGCGGATGATGTAGTCCGCCGAGGACTTGGGCATACGTTCCTTCACCAGATGGTCTATCATCAGTTGCTCCACGCGGTAGTCCACGAAAGCGTAGGCGAGGTCACAGCCCAATTCCTGCGACAGTTCGTCGTAACGCTCGCGTCCGACTTCCTGCACGACGGTATCGCGCCACTCTCCGGCCATGTAGGCGAGATCGTGCTGTATTTCTTCCGACGAGAGAATCCGTTTATTGCACATCTCGATGTAGTCCTCTGTCGTTTTGGAGTTCCATTCTCCCGTTACCTTGAGTGTTTGGTACGGGTCGGAGAGCGGTTGGCCCGCCGACGCCATCATGCCGAGTATGCCGCTTATGGAAGTCGAATACTCCTTCATTTCCTCGCCCTGCTTCTCGGTCAGGTAGGTTTGCGTCTGCGTCATGACGGGGACGAGATGATGGCGGAAATAACTGCCCATGAGGGTCTCTATTTCCGCAAACCTCCTGCTATGTTTGATTTCGTCCATATAATCAATATCTTTCTATATCATGTTTATCTGTTTCAGCAGTTGTTCCTTCGTTTGTTCGATGGCGTTGTGGTACACTTCCATTTGCTTGGGGAAAAACTCTTCGAGCCATGCATCTTTTTCGATACGGTCTTGAATGAAGCGTACCGCCTGTTCCCGTTCGATTTCCACCGAGGCTTCCCCTTCTTCCCTGTTGTTGAACCATGCTTTCGTCCACCAGCGGACTCCGGCGCGGTCGGAATAGACGGAGACAATCCTCGATATGTCGAAACTCTGGATGTCGATGTCCAACTCCGCCAGCGGGTCGATGAGTCCGCAGCCCGCTACAGCTTCGTCATGAAGTTTTTTTTTACCTCGCCGCCCATTGTGGAGAGGTACACCTCATGCCGCAGGGCAAGGTAGTTCAGGAAATCCGCTATCAGCAGGTTCTGAACTTTGCAGGCAAGCGGCATGGCTTTGCGCCCCAGTCCGAGGGGATTGGCTATGCTCGGCATCTGCTCGTAGAAATACTCTTTCATCGCTCCCATCGTGAAGATGTGGCGGAGCGACTGTTCCGTATGTGCGGGCACCGTGTACGCTCCCCGCTGCAAATCCTCCATGTAAAGCGGCAGAAAGCGGAGCATCAGCTCTTCTATTTCCCTTTGGTCCTTCTCGTAGTCGTTTTTTACTCCCGTTTCCGCATCGTAAAAACCTGCAGGGCCGTTGCCGTCGGTTTCCTGCAAAGCCTTGATGTTGCCGTACAACATGGTCAGGAACTCTATCGGGTTCAGCTCCTCGCCCTTGAATTTGACTTCTATATGCAGCCGTTCACCGCTCAAAGCCACCGTTTGTCCGGCTTTCACCCGTTGTCCGAATTGTGCGAACACATTCGACAGAAGACCGTATGTCACCTCGTACCCGCCGTAACGGACTGTCTGGCAAATGCCGTGTACCGGGTCGTTTCCCACGCCCGACACGATGCCACTGGCCACAGCCGACAGTATGTAGTACCGCGCTTTGAAGTCTATCCCGTGATGAAAGAACTTTTCTCCCGTTGTCGGGTGTACCTGCTCGCCGTAACCGAGCGACAGTTCCACGTCTTTTCCCCGCGGCTCTTCGAACGGCATACAGTAACCGCTGTCCGAGTGCAGGATCATTTCTTCCGTATATTTCATTGTGATATATATTTTTTATATGTTCCTACCTTCTCATTCCTCCGCTTTGCGCTTGTTCCTCCGGAGAGAGTGTCGGCGTCTGTGTCCTCGATACCGTTTCCGAGGGAACCGTGCGGACAACGCCCGCATTGTTGCCGATAAGCATCATGCCCAGGAACAGACCGGCGATTTTACCCAGCCAGCCGGAACGTCCGAACACGAGGTACGCCGCCGCAATCAGTCCTGCAATGTTCAACCCCGACACATTGCCTCCTCCGAGGTTTCGCAAAAAGCCGCTGAGCATGTTGAACAACCCACCGCCGGAGGCTTCCCGCAGGAAGTTCGACACCCCGTTCAGTTTCGAGTCCGCGCCTCCCACAGCCTCGCCTATGGCAGAGACCGTCTCTCCGGCTTTGTCTTTCAGTTCCTTCATGTCTTCGGTCGTACCTGCAAGGGCATCCGTGGCGGATTTGCCGACTACGGCCTCACTGACGATCCGTGCGACACTTTTGTCGGTGGTCAGTTTTTCCCAGCCCACATAGCCGACGGCAGCTCCGGTAGTGGCCATTTTGACCGCCTGCCCGGCTCCCCGAAGGGTCTGCGAGGGATGCAGTACCGCATGACCGGCACTTTTTCCCGTCGCATTGGCGGCCTTGCCCATGCCTTTCATGGCCTTTCCGCCGTATTTCAATATCGTATCCCAAGCTCCCATATTTTTATTCTTTTTTAGGGTCTAACATTTCTTCCATTTTGCCGCCATCGTCTTTGGGCGGCTTTCACGATGTCGTACTTGTCCGCAACAGGGCGTGCACCCTCGTCGATTTCCCGCCAGATGTCGCCCATCGTGGTATATTTCACGGCTTTAGTCAGCCGTTGCAGCGTCCGGTTCATCGACCGGAGTTTCGGACGTATGCCGAACACGATCTCCATACGTTCCCTTTCCGTCATCTTGTTGTCCGACAGGCAGGCCGTGCGGATGTCGTTCACAATCTCCACGCTGTTCAATATCATCTCCCGGTAAATCTGGTTGCGCCGCGTGGAGAGGGCGACAGCCAATGCACCCGTCGAATGTCTGCTCAATTGTTTGGTGAAGTCGCCCATGTTGTCCGTAAGCTGCGATATTTCATGGTAGAAACCGTAAATCTGCGCCGCATAGCAGACAATCGAACGGAACGAGTTCAGGTAATTGTTGAACTCCCGTTGCAAGTCCGTCGTACCTTCCACTTCTTCTTTTGTCCACACATGCCCTGTGGTTTGCATCAGCATGACCTTCTCTTGGTTTTTCAGTTCCTTCTCGGCCTTGTTGGTATAAACCAGAATCATTCCCGCAAGGGTCGCATCGTTCTGCGCCTGTACCTTCGAGATACCGGCACACAGCAACAGAATCCATATCGAGATTATCCGCTTCATCGTTCTTCGTTTTTTATTGTCCTTTTTTCAACGGGCGGTGGCTGCCGCCCTGCGCCAGCGGGACATGGCCAGACGGGCCACTTCGCCGTTGCTGCGGTCTATCATACCCGCCGTTATGTTGTTCCACACGTCGTTTAGGGTATAATAGCGCAGGCTCAAATAGAGCAGATGCAGTTTCCGGCTGAATGCCGCGAGCTGGTCGTTCAAAGCCCACAGGGTTTTGCTCCGTTCCGCCCCCGTGAGCATGTTTTCCGTGCCGCCTTTGGCCACGGCATCGTTCAGCAGCGTGAACACGGAGACCAGTTCCGTCGCTGTCTCGATATAGAGGTTGTTCATGTTCATGCTGGCGACGATACCCTGCGGGTTGTTCCGTATCGCTTTGCCCAATTTTTCCAGTGTGAGGAAAATCCGTACACCGTCATTATAGAGGTGCGTGCAGGCTTTCAGCGACGAGGCATAGCCGCTCGCCGTCTTGAGGTAGCTGTTGTACTGTTTCTCCCACTCGTGTATGCGATTGAACTCCGCTGCGATACTGTTTTGCATCAAGGCGGTCTGCGTCTGTCTTTTGATTTGTTTGTCTATCTGGCCGTTAATCAATTCATTGCCCTCGGCCAACGCCGCCCATTCCAGCGGGTTTGAGGCGGCAATCTGCGCCTTGGCCAGTTGCGGAAGCAGACCGGCAAGTATCAAGACCGCCCATATACTAATGATTCGTAATCTCATAGATTCCCTTTTTTCGTTTATTGATTTCCACACGTTCACGGATAATCGCCACGATGTCGTTTCCGCATCGGACGCCGATAAGGTCGAGCCTTGGCGTGTTCCGGTCCATCGAGAGAATGCGAACCGTCTTTAACCCGCAAATCTGTTGCAGGAGGCTCTGGTGTTCTTGAAAGTCCACGATACGGTACAGTTCCATGTAGTCCACCCTGCGTATGAAAATGCCGTGTTCGCTGACAAGCTGTTCTTCGCCGACCCTGTAACGTATCCGACGCAGGTAGATGAAGCGATACAGCAACACGAGGAGCAGAAATAAGGAAACGATTCTCGCCATACTGCTCAACGGCAGACCTTCCATGCCGCCGTACACCAGCCCCGCCATGCACACGAACATCAGCGGCAGTTCGTCGATGACGAATTGCCCGGTATGCGGCCGCAGAAGGATATTCCGCTCGTCTTGTATGGAATGCTGCATAGTCATCGGCGAAAATGTGTTTGTCGTTCTTGTTCAGGTTCTTCCTCTCTGACCGACTCTTCACGGACCGATTCTTGCTGTTGCTCTGCCAGCAATTGTTCATTCCAGCCTGTATAGCGACAGTCCGGCATTTCACGGGAAATGGCGACATCATGCTCCTTGTCGATACCGAGAAAATCCTGTAATTTCTCACGGAACTCACGGTAACACTTCCTCATGGTATCTATTTGGTCCTGCACATCTTCCGGGGCACACAACCTGCTCGAACTCATTGATATGGCTTCTTCCCGTTCGGCATCGAATCGTATGCAGCTCTCTTGCAAGCCGCCTTTGGGCAACAGATAAAATTCTCCTTCGTCCAGATCATTGCCGTCCGGTATGGAATCGAGATATGGTTTCCGCTCCGGTGTCTCCTCGATGGTGGAGCGTATCGTGCGGCAGATTTCCTTTTGCAGGGTTTGGGCAAACTTCCACCCCTCCCGACCGGTGTCGAAACAGATATGCTGCCGGGCCGGGATCGTAAGCTCAAGCACGCCTCGCATCTGTTTCTCGGTAGGTTCGCCGCCCGTTGAGACGAAGACCGCCTTTCGTAGCTCTTGGTTTTTCGCCTGATGAAGCTGGTAGTAGGCCATTGCCTCGCTGGCACTCTCGAACCAGTAGATATGCTTGGCTTCCGAAAGAGCTGTCCGGGCAGGACTGGCAATCCATACACCTTCCCCCGAATGGTTGCCCTCGGTCATGTCGTCGTAGCTGGAGTTACCGTCCGTGTAGGCGTGTCCTCGCTTCTCGAATCCTACGATCTTATCCGCATCTTCGGGTAACGTCATCGGAAAGGCGAGGCAAGTGCGCCTCTGACCGTCCTCGCTGTGTCGGGTCGCCAGACAGAAGTCCCGGTGAAAGGTTTGCTGCGTACAGAGGTCGATACCCCTTTTCTCGAAATAGGGTGCAAACTTCTCCTGCGTACCCCTGTCCTGCGGATCGAACTTCTGAATGTTGTAGTCCGCAATGTCGAACGGTCGGGTGTCCCGCTGGGGTTGTCCTGTGCGGGTTTCCTGTTCGGGAATAGGGTAATGCAGAAGGCGGTAGCATACGAGTTCCACCAGCCGATCCGGATTTATGCCCTCATGGTATTCTGCAAAAAGATGCGGGTGTTCCTTGATGAACGAAACGACGTTGTATTCCTTCTGCCGGGGTGGCTGGCAACAGCACTTCCCATGCTGTGTGATGACGAACTTGTCGCCCCGGATACGCTTTCCCTCACTGTCCGTGCGGATAAACGAAGAGAGACGCAAACCGAAGCGTCGGTTCTGGCGATAACCGGCATCGAGCAGTACATCCCGGATGTCGAGCCTTTGCAAAAAATCGTCATGTGTCAGTTCTTTGTCATTCATTGTCTTCTCTTTTGTTGTTTCATGTGGGGTGTGCCGCATTGTCATCGGTGGAAACGTGCTTGCCGTTCCTGTTCGGGTTCTTCTCTTCTGGCCGGCTCTTCGTGAACTGATTCTTGCAGCTTGGCTTTTGCCAAGAGCTGTTCGTTCCAGTCCTTATAGCCTTTGTCAGCGGGCTCGTACACGATAAGGTCGGTGCTGTCCTCGCCGGGAGCGGGAAGATTACGGATCGCATCCTCTATGGCCATGATATTTTGTCTCATGCCCTCCAGCGTTTCCTCACTGGCCGAACCCTCGGCAAGAGCCATCTCGTACTCATCTTGGCACACCATGCTCATCTCCTGCAAATATCCGTCGCCGATTGTCCGATAGTCAAGCGTACCATCTTCCCGATAGATTTCTTTGGGACGTAAAAGCGTGCCGACTATCCTGTGAAAGTCGAAGGGTTCGAGTTTTACTTCGTAGTTTTGGTTCTCCTCGCCACTGATACGGACCAGCAGTTTGTCGTCTTTCGTCACGTTACTGGTGAATGTCTTGCCCGCATGGGTGAGCGCGAAGTTGATGGCGAAGATCTGCCCGGCACGGTCCCCGTCGAAGCAGAGATGGTGGTAAGCGTGTGGAGTGGCCTCTATCATGGCTTTGAACTGTTGCTGGCTCGGTGCTCCGCCAGTAGAGACGAACACTCCCTTTCTAAGTTCCTTGTCCCATTTCTGGTTAAGCTGGTAATAAGCCATTGCGTCGTAGGCACTCTCGAACCAATAGATACGCTTGGCTTCCGCAAGTGGGGTCTTGGCAGGGCTGGCAATCCACAGCCCCTCGCTCGAATTGCTGCCCTCGGCCTTGCCTTTGTAGCTGCCGCTTCCGTCCATTCTTGCACGTCCCCGTTCTTCGAAGCCCACGACCGTACCGTCGCCTTTGGGCAAGGTCAGCGGAAAAGCGAGATTGGTGTATGCCGCACCGTCCTCACGATGTTTCGTCGCCAGACAGAAGTGGCGGTGGAAGGCATATTGCGTGTAGAGGTCGATACCCCGGCTCTTGAAATAAGGATAGAACTTCTTCTGTGTCTCCCGGTCCTGCGGGTTGAACTTGTGCAGGTCGTAGTTTGCGATGTCGAACGGGCGGATGTCCCGCTTGGGCTGTATAATCCGCGTTGTCCGGTCCTCGATAGGATGGTTCAGCAGCCGGTTGCACACGAGGTTCACCAGTCGGTCGGGGGACATGCCCACACGGTATTCCGTGAAGAACTGCGGGTGCTCCTTGATGAACGAGATGATGTTATAGACTTTCTGCTGCTGGGCTTGGAAGCAGCATTTTCCCTGTTGCGTCACGATGAACTTGTCGCCGCGGATACGCCGTCCCTCGCTGTCTATACGAACATACGAGGGATAGCGCAGGCCGTCGCGCCGGTTCAGGTGGTAGCCCGCGTCAATCAGCACGTCCTGAATGTTCAGCCTTTGCAGGAAGTCGTCGTAGGTAAGGTCTCCTTCTCTCATAGTTGTCTTTATCTCCCTCTTCTCATATCGTTAATATCCTGATTCATCTGTGCCTCGAAATTGCGTATGGCCACGTCTCTCGGCGTATCGACACCGGGTTTGAAATACGGGTGTGGCGAGCCACCGAAACGCTCGCCGTAGAACTCCGGACCGTGATGATGATGCCGCAAGCCGTGGACGACGCCCGCCGTGATGACCGTTCCCGCTGTGAGGGCGGCGAAAATTTTCACGCCGAGACTGCGCTGCGCTTCCGGCCGCATCTTCATGTCCACCTCGCTGAATATCTTCGAAAAGATTTTCATGCGATGGTAGTCATCGACCGCAAGGAATTTATCGTAATCCTTCTGGCTGATCTCGTGAGTGATGACTTGCCCGTCGATGACGGCCGTCATCTTGTACTTGCCCTCTATGGGGGATGGATGTACGGCTATTTCGCCGACCTCGACCTCCCTGCCGTGCCGTTCTTCCCGATACCAGCCCTTGCGCTCGTCGAGCACGGAAATATCCCGTCCATCGACGGAAGCGGTTGCGCCATACGGCATCTCCTGCCGGAGCTGGTTTTCCAGAGGGGAGAGGATTTCCTGCTCCTGTTGCTGGCGTTGCGTCAGTTCCTCCTGCACTTCGGGGTGCAAGCCGAGGGCGATACGCCGCTCGCTGTCGAGATCCGCCATTGTTACCTTGTCGGCGAAATCCGCCCTGATTACCCCGTTCAGGACTTCCAGTCGTTTCTCGACAGGTTGTTCCTCGATGGAGTTGGAGGTCAGGACGGCCGTTTCTTCTTTCGTCAGGTCATAGACCATATCGGCGGCCACCTTTTCGGACTGTACGGTCAGGGTCCGTGCCTCCTTATCGACGATAAGACCGTGGGAGGCAAGACACTCCTGCCATTTCTCGTTGGAAAAATAGACCGGAGAAGCAATCAACTCCTTGTAGGTACGGGCCGGTTCTGTACTGCGCGGACGGCTGACTATCGGCGTGATGACCGTTTGCAAGTCCTGCAGGACATCGGTCTGTCGTGCGGACTGTATAGGCTGCCCGTCCTTGTACTTGTAATAAAATCCGTAGCCGCCCGATTGCAATTCGCCCGGCTTCATGCGCCCGTCCCACCGTTCAGGGACAATGGGTGGTCCCGGATAGAACAGCTGTCCGCCGACCCGCCGCAGATGGAAACCCCACTGGTGGCGTGGCGTCCAACCGAGGAACGGAGGCGGCATACCCAGCCGTCCCACACGTCCGTATTCGCCCATACCGATACGGTAGCCGTGCAATCCCATAGCGACACGGCCGTTGGCGTTACGGGTATGGACGAAGTTCTTGGGCATATAAAAGTCTTTCCCTACAATGCTCGTGAACACGTTGTAGGCTTTCTTGTTGGCCGAGTTTGTCCCCCAGTCCGTCAGGGCCAACATCTGACGCTCGGTAAGGTCGTAGGTCAGCAGCGGCGAGTCGTGGCCCTGTACCACGAGCCGGTAGCCCGTGCCGTCACTGACCACGTGGGCCTGCATACCGTTACGCCTCAATATGTCCTGCATTTCGGGTTGCAGGTCCATCATTCGGGGGTTGGTATTCTTTCGTATCGCCATAATCCGTTGTTAAAAAGGTTTCCGTTATGCGTCTCCGCTCTCCATCGCCGCTTCCAGTTGTTCGTCCTTGTAGTGGACGAACTCGGCGGCCGATTCATTGCCCACCATGAGACCGTGCTCCTTGCAATAGCGGGTATATTCCTCCTGCCATTCGGGTGAGAAATGATTCACATAGTCAAGCCAGCCGTACTGGCCGCGCTCCATCTTCTCGATAAGTACCTCTTCGGGATAATATTGGTGTTCTGCCATATTTGATGAATGTTAAGATGTTATTTGTGAAGTCCCGCCGCACGGTTACGCTCGGCGCTTTTCTTCTGTTCGTTCCACAGTTCCTCGGTATATTCCTCTTCGGGAACGTAGTCGAGATTGCCGTCGTCGTCCATCACCCAGCAGCCGTACACGCCGAAAGTGTATTTGTCCCACTCGCGTTTGGGTTGTTCTTTCCATTTTTGGCTGTCGCCCGAACAGAAGCGGATGCCGGTCTTGTCGTGCAGGTCGATACCCACTGTGACGGGTTCGTCGTCTACGACCAGCGTCAGCGGTTCGCCGTTCTGCATTCCGTTTACCTCTACCGGACCGAGATGCATTATTTCGGCCAGCACTTGCAGGTTGCGCCCGATAATCGGCGTGGGAACATACATCACTTGCTTCGTTCCCTCGTCTATCTGCACGAATGCCTTGCTGTGCCGCCCGTCCGCCGTCTCCACGTCCGCAATGATGGCTTTGCCGTCAAGAAGCTGTTTCTGTTGCGCCTCGTCATAGCGTTCCAGCGGCGAGGATTCCAGAACGGGATAGAACACCACGTCCGGTCGGCCGTCGTCCCTGCGGACAAGGGCGAAGCGGCTGCGGCTCTCTATCAGTTCTCCTTTCTCGTCACGGACACGCACCGGAAGCACGGGAGAGTGTCGACCGTCGCAAATCTCATCAAGGACACGCATCGGCAAGTCCTCGATCATCTCCTGTGTAAGCCCGAATCGGGCCAGTGTCGGATAGGGCAATTCAATTAGTTCAAATCGTACTGTATTCATAATTGATTTTGTATTTTGAATTATACTTTGCAAAGATAGATTCTTTTCATTTCGCTGTATATAATAGAATAATATTAGTGTATTAAGAGTGTTTATTTTTATGTTCAAAGTATGATTTTACACATAAATTCATACTCTGAATGCTTTTTTTGTTGTACTTTGGTCGAAAAAGGTCGTGGAAACGGGACATCTTGGGCAGAGCTGGTTATATTTGCCGCATGAGAAAGAAACTACTGTTTTTGATGGCGGGTGCTGCAAGTGTCGCAGGCCCCGTTCAAGCACAATTCAATACGGTTTCGACCGTGCCGTTCCGATACAGGGTTGAAGTCGTTTCTGCCGGTAGGGATAATGCGGTAACCTTGCCCGGATACACGCTTTCCGTCCAAGACACCTTACCACCGTCAGGAGACGCTGCCCCGGCATTGTCTGCCGACACCTGCAAGCACGTATGGATAGAACGCTATCTTAGCGTAAGCTATCCGCTGCGCCGGATGAAAATCAACTCGCTTTATGGGTATCGGAAAGACCCTTTTACCGGAAAAAGAAAGTTTCACAACGGAATCGACCTCCATGCGCGGGGCGACGAGGTAATGGCCATGATGGCGGGAGTGGTAGTGAAAGTCGGGCAGGACAAATCCTCCGGCAAGTATGTAACCCTCCGGCATGGAAACTACACGGTCAGCTATTGCCACCTGTCGCGTATCCTTACCCGGAAAGGGGATGCTATCGGGCCGAGGGATGTCGTCGGCATTACCGGTTCTACAGGACGCAGCACCGGTGAACACCTGCATATTTCCTGCAAGCTCGACGGCAAAAGTGTCGATCCGTTAATGGTACTGGATTACATCAAGTCCATACGCGAAGAGTGCGTGGCGGCACTGGCCGAATCCAGAGAAACTTCCTCATTAAGTCTTGCAGATGAAAAATACAGATAATTCTCGTTTATTTTTGTTAATTATTTTATGGAAATGGTAAGAAAGGGGGGCTATGCTTACCCTATGGAAAGTAAAATTAAAGCATAAAAGGGTCCGTTGTTGTTCTATCGTTGGTACTGACGGCTTTGGTATGCAGTTCCGGTGCGCAGCATGTTCCGGCGGCCGGTGTGGCGGCTGCGCAGGAATGTTGTGTCCGAAATACGGACAACGCCTCTTTTCTGCAATTTCATGACAGAAACTCTATCCGGCAAAAAAAGGACAGCGACATAACAGGCATAGTCGGAGAAATCCCCGATGTGGCTTGCCGTGCCGGCGCATAGGTAAATGGGGTGCATCTTCGGTACATATCCGTGGAAACGGCCCATCTTCTCCGAACTTTACAGCGGTATCTCATTTGCCGCATGAACAACCTGACCTATTGTTGTACCCTCGTGCATGACTCTTCCCGTAGCCCGAACTGGGACAATGCCTGCGAGCATTATATTTTCGGGATGAGACGGATTCTGATTTAGCAGTTTGTTTTTCATGGTTTATACTGATGTCTACACTTGGCTGAAAAGCGAGGTGTAGCTGTTCGTGGTGAATATATTGAATAATCAAAAAAATAAAATTTTCGCACGGTATGAATCAAAATATTTTCGCTTCCGAAACGCTGTTCTCGGCGGCATATCTCAATATTGAACAAACTACTGATATTTCACGTCGTTATCTCCGTTTCTCTCTGCACGGTCGGACTGTTCATCTTGTTTTGTTGTTGGGACTGCTACGGGCAAGCCTGACGGTGTTTCCCGTGAGGCGAGCAACCCAGTATGACCCGTCGGTATGAAGCTGGACATCATTTAATCTGAGCGGAAACAGGAGCAATATTTCGCTTTATGCCTATGCGGCGATAGATAAAAAAGAGTGGGGTTGGTGTGGATTGGATGCCAGCCCCCTTGTTATACAGAATAAACATACAAAAAGCAATGGCTTGTCCCGCCGGAACAACAGGCTTCGTGTCCGGCTACAAGTCTTCTACGAAATGATTGGTTGCCTCGTCCCAATATTTCCTGTACACGAACTCGTTGTCGCCATTCAGGTTTAACTGGTACATTCTGAATATCACGGGGAAGTTCTTGGGTTGCCACAGTTCTTCGTATGAGTAACGGTACGTCATGCCGAGCTTCCGCATCACGTTTCCGCTTCTCGGGTTGTTCCTGTCGTGCGTGGCGGTGATGTAGGGCAGACCGTCTTTCCTCACTTGGGCGATGACGGCTCCGCCCGCTTCAGTGGCAATCCCCCGATGCCAGAACTCCTTGCGGAGCCCGTAGCCGAAATCGTGGTGTTCCTCCATATCGACTTTCACGTAGCCTATCGGGAAATTGTCCGTTTTCAGGCAGATGGCATAGGCGTAGGCTTGCGGCTGTCCGTATTTCGCCGCATACCTTTCCTGATAAAACCGCCGGGTTTCTTCGAGGTCTTTCACCGGATACCAAGGCAGGAATTTATTGGCTTCTTCGTCTTTGAGTATCAGGAAGAGGGCTTCCATGTCTCTTTCCGTGAACTTCCGCAGTATCAGGCGGGAGGTTTCCAATATAGGTGTATTCATAAGCTTATCTGTCTAACCATCCTTTCAGCTCCGCCGCCCTTTCCCGGCTTACGATGATTTCCACATCGGGATACTTCTTCAAACGAATCTTCAGTCGGGAGTTGAACCAGTTATTGATACTCAAGATGCTGTCTATATGGATGAGGTACTGGCGGTTGGCGCGGAAAAAGACATCGGGGTTGAGCTGGGATTCCAGCTCGTCGAGAGAATAAGGCACGGTCTCGGACGTGCCGTTGTTCAGGCAAAGGAGCGTATTGCGTTCGTCCAAAGCGATGTGGCTGATATCTTTCACCTGCACGGAAATATAGCCGTCGCGGTAAGGCAGAAGAAAACGCTCGCGATAACGGTAATTGCTTTGCCGCATATATTCCAATAGCTGGCGCACCTCTTCGCCGTTTGTCTGCGGGGAACTTGCGCGGCGCACTTTTTCCATGGCGGCGGCAAGCTCGTCGGCCTTGACGGGTTTCAGCAGATAATCGAAACTGTTGTATTTGAAGGCCTGGATGGCATACTCGTCGTAAGCGGTGGTGAAGATGACAGGCGAGGGCACTGCCGTCCGGCGCAGCACGTCGAAACTCAGGCCGTCGGACAGGCGGATGTCAGCGAATATAAGCTCCGGGGCAGGATGTGCCTGTAGCCATTCCACCGCCTCCACAATGCTTGCCAACGGCCCGTCGATGCGGAATGTGCCGTCGATTTCTTCCAACAGCCTTTTCAGCCGGTTGAAGTTCCGTTTTTCATCTTCTATGATCAGGATGTGCATAATCGTCGGGTATAATAGGTAATTTGACTATATATGAATGTTCGCTTTTCTTGATGACAGGCTTTTCCTCGCACAACAGGAAGTAACGCTCGATGATGTTCCGTTGTCCGATACCGGTAGATGACAGGTCGGACGACACGGGGCAAAGGTCGTTTTTCACCACAATGTGGTTTCCTTCCCGAAAGACGTGAATATGCAGCGGTTGGTGTACCGACAAGCGGTTGTGTTTGATGGCGTTTTCTACCAGCAGCTGGAGGCAGACGGGGGGAATCCGGCCGTCTGTCCGCTCCAGTTGTTCATCCACATCGACGCTTATGGCATTCTCGTAGCGCATCCCTATCAAGTAGAGGTAGGAACGCAGGAAATCCAACTCTTCGCTTACCGGCACGGTGTCGCGCTTCAAGTTTTGGATGACGTAACGGTAAACGCTCGACAGATTCTCAAGGAAGCGTTCCGCCAATGTACGGTTTTCCACTATCAGTTCGGACAGAATGCTGAAGTTATTGAACATGAAATGCGGGTCTATCCACCAAACTGGCAAAAGAAATGAATATCACGATGAATGACCGTCTGGAGTTTGCCCATGACGAGAACAATCCCAAAGAATGGTTTCTGCACAAGACCGCCGACAAACAAGGTTTCCCGCTGCAGTTCAACAGGGGAGGAACACGCTTGAGGAATAAGTACATCTGTAAGACCATTTTGGATATAGCGAAAGTCAAGGAGAGCGCGACATTCTTGGTATCGAAAGACCCGGTAAAGACCGAGCTGGGGTCATTTTACAGAATAATACTCTCTTGTCCCATTCTCCCGAAGAACAAGCCCAAACTATAAGCCTGTAACCTCTGTGGTCTGTCCGAAGGGCGAATGCCTTTCGGACAGATTGCAGGGCAACCGATACCTTTTATAGCACGATTATCTCCTTTTTTACCTTCAGGCTGTTTTCCCTGTTATACGTCGGCTTTCCCAACCCCGTAAACAGTTGGAAGTCTGTGCCGTAACAAGTCGTCAAGGAAAGGGACGGGAGGCCGTTCCAAACCGGCGGCAGCCCGGATCGTGCCGTTCCATGCCGGAGCTTCGACCTGTCGAAACAACACGGTATTCCACAGCCCGACCGGTCTTTATGCCGCTGGTTTCGGACTTTCCGCCTCCTGTTCCGTATCTTTCCCTTGTGACCTGCCACGTCAAGGGCAAACAGCGATACTTCTTATCCGCCCCGCGCTTTCATTCCGCCCGGTCGAAATTCAGGCGTGGAGCGGATAAGGAGAATCCCGTTCGTGTTTGCCCCGGCAGACCCTTGCTTGACCCGCCCAAGCCGCATTCTTTTCTATTTCATTTTCTCCTGCATTTATATCCGGCAAGGCCGTACCCCCCTTTTTACCATCATATTTACCGGCCTGTTCCGGTTTCCTCTCCGCCATCGCCGTCCGGTTTTCCAGCTGCAAAGGTCGGCTGCCGCGCTTGATCCGGCGGCTTGAAGTGCATTCCCTGCAAATTCTTCCTTTCTGCGAAAGAGTAATTGGCCGGGAAAACCGCCGTATGAAGCCCTGCCGGCAGTCGTGTACCGCATCTGTAAAATCCCGGAACGGTTCAGGCAGAGAAAAGAACCGAAAAAAGGGTAAAAAACAGATGTTTCACATAAAAGACAAGAGATGGACAAGAAAAACTGTAAAACAGGCAAACGCACAAAACGGCAGGTTGAAAAAATCCTGATGGTTATCGACGTCAAACGGGAAATCATAGATATTCTTCAGATAACCAATCGGCGTTTTATGTACAATCCGCAAACGGGAACTTTAATTTTAGGAGATGAAATGTACGGCAAAAGCATTTGCAGCTCCCATGCTCAAGAGTTCCATGCGTCACAAGCGGAAGGACGCTTCGATGATTATTTGCGTGGGTGGATAGGTGTCTCGAAAAGCTATCCCCACGGTATTGTTCATTTTGCCCCCGCTGTCAGCATGGAACAGTTCGACTGTGGATTTGACGCGTTGCAAATGTTCGCCAGACTTGAAGGTGTAAACGAAGATACTATCGTTCGTGGATTTTGCACTATGCCGGAACAGAGGATGGGGGATTTGCTGCCTTCCTCTCTTTAAGATACCGGCCCGGTCAAAACTGGCTATAAACGGGAATCGTGCCTATGGCAACACCATTGGCGGAGGGCACGATATCCGTTTATAAATACCGCAACTCCGTTGTCGGCTTCCTTTTATACCTCTCTCTTTCCCTCTGCTCTTATACTTTGGCGAAGCCCTCTTCCTTTTATATCAGTTATAGGTATAATCTCTACGGTCTCCTCTCTGCCGTCGCCGTCCGGTTTTTCAGATGCAAAGGTCGGCTGCCGCGTTTGATCCGGCGGCTTGAAGTGCATTTCTTGCAAATTCTTCCTTCTACGAAGAGTAATTGGCAAGAAAAGCCGTCGCATGAAGCTCTACCGGCAGCCATGTACCGCATCTATAAAATCCCGGAACGGTTCAGGCAGAGAAAGGAACCGAAAGAAGGGAAAAAATAAACAGTTTAGGTAACGCAGGACCAACCACCTTGCCACAAACAATTTTCTATTATGTTACATGTTCACACTATCGGACGCATCGGCAAAGACTGCCAGGTTATTTCAGGAGTACACGGCTCATTCATGGCTATGGACATAGCAGTTGACGATTATTCAAGAGGACAAAACACTACCACTTGGATAAGGGTACGCAGCAACAAGGACAACCATATCCATTTGTCCGAATATCTGACGAAAGGAAGACTCATACTCGTTGACGGTACACTGTCATCTTCCCTGTGGAAAGACAAGAACGGCGAGAGCCAGATACAGCTCTCCATCACGGCAGAAAGCATTGCCTTTATCAATACCGGAAAACGCGAGGATGCGGCAGCCGGAGCGGACAACGATGTAAACGGTGCAGACAGCGTACCCGTTCCTCCCGCCGATTTTCCGCAGGACGAAAAGGAGGATTTGCCCTTCTGATAAGATAATAACTATCTGAAAATAAGCAGATACTAAATATAGTATTTACTAATCATAGTAAAATAGGAAATTAGTAAACCTATTCTTGTTAAAATTAGTAGATACTATATTTTTGTTTTTTAGTTTCGTCCTTTCTTAAGAGTTCATACATCTCAAACATTTTTTCTATCCTTACAGAGTTTTTCAGAAAATGTTAGCCCATTATTTAATAGATTTGTCTTTCTTGCAGTTTATTTAATATTGGTTTTAGAACAATAGACTTAAAATCCACTCATAACTTTAAGAAAATCACGGTATATAAGGTCCTGTTTCATGAAATTTCACTACCTTTGTGCCGGATTGAGGAAACTCTTTCCAAGACATATTAGAAAAGAAAGAAGCGTTATGCTTATCTCGAAGTCGGGAACGTAGGAAATTCAAGACTATTCAGAGGGAAAAGCGTAATTGGTTTCTCACGCTATAGCGTGGGTTGCTATTACCATACTCTGAATAAAGGTTATTCCTACGACCTCCGACTTAGAACGTGGCATTTGCAGTTCCACGCTTCGTGGTTTAATCAAGCAGACTCTACGGGACTGCAAGAGTCTTAATTTATGATGAACAGATATAGCCAGCAAAGTATTTGTATGCTGAAGAATATGTTCGTTAGCAGAAACATTATTAAATGGGTTTTGTTTCTAATCCTTAATTTTTCCCTATGTACGCAATCTTTTGCAGATCATTATCGAGTGACCGCTCCCAACGGTCTTAATGTACGAGCTTCAGCCAATAAAAACGGAAAACTATTAGGACAATTGTCTAAGGATAACGTGATTGATGTTGTATCTATAGAAAACGGATGGGCTAATATCAATTATAATGGCTGGCAGGGTTATGTCAGCGCATCGTATCTGGAAGCCGTAACAGAAACAGACGAAGCGGGTACTTCCACCAAAGAAGAGTCATGGGACTTAACCTCTTGGTTGTTTGATTCCGAAGGAGAATCGGCTTGGTTCACAGCGATAAAGTGGATACTGTTTTTAGGCATAGCCATCTACATTATTAAGATTGTGTTACAATTCTTCGCATTGATGCTGGTTGTAGGTTTGATTGTTGGAGCGATTGGATTGGCAGTAGGTTTTATTCTTGATTGGCTGGGTTGGATAGACTCTGGTACCATGTGGGATATGGCCCAATGGGGATTCAGTATAGGCAACGGGATAGGTCTTATTATGGGTATTCTCGGTTTTAAAGACTTGCATAAGGGAGCGACGGAGTCTTGGAGCGGTTCATCATCAAGCAGTTCAAGTGGTTTGAAAACAGCAAGTTTTACTGATTCTGGAACATTATATCATCTTACACAAGATTCTCCCTATAGCGAGTGTGATTACACCGACCAATTTGGCGGCAAATGGGGACGCGACAGTTCCGGATTTTATCGCAAATAAATGAATAATGTAACGTATTGATAATTAAATAATAAAACTGTATGAAAAAACAAATTATTTTGAGCAGTTTACTATCCGCACTGCTGATTGGCAACTGTTTGGATACACAGGCTGCAAATGAGGCAAGAACTATCAATGATTTGCCTTCGATGGCAAAAGTTTCCCAGAACAAGAGAGAGGTGTCTCCGGAATTTCCCGGTGGTATCACCGCATTGGTACAATTTTTATCAAAGAATCTAAAGTTTCCGACAGTTTGCAAGGAACAGAAAATACAAGGCAAAGTGTTGGTGAAATTTACAGTCAAGAGCGATGGCTCTATCTCAAATATTCGTGTTACCAAGTCTGTAGATCCTTATTTGGATAAGGAAGCTGTCCGCGTAGTGAAGTCCATGCCTCGTTGGATTCCCGGTACACAGGATGGCAAACCGGTAAATGTGGAATACACTCTGCCTATCACGTTTAAACTCTGATGAATCTAAAAACTATAAAACGATATACGTATGAAGCGATTATCTATTTTACTATGCCTCATTGTCTTAGGGGCATTCTTCATGAGTCATGCGACTTTTGCGCAAACAAGTTTTTCCATTCCTCCCAAGAGTTATCCGGTAAATGTGCCGTTCAAATGCGATGCCGGAGTGGATCGTTATTGGCATGTTACCAGCGTTACTTGTACGGGACGCGCTAATGGCGGCTATAAATTTCAGATAAAGGGAGTGGCACAGAAGACAAGCCGCAGTTTGCCCATAGACTTGTTCTACCTGATGCCGGGCAATCGGATAAAAACAGCGGGTACTTATTATTTTCCACGTATCGAGGAGGGAAAAACATTCAGTTTCGAAGTGGTATCGGCATTCTCCGGGTACGCTCCTTCTAAGTTCAACGGTTTTCTTATCTCCAGTGAAGTGTTGCAAAGAACATTACAACAGGAATTGGAAGAGCAAAAAGAAACAGACAAAGATACTCCCGAAAGAAGATTTGGTATGCCAACCACTCCGAAGGAAGATAGACGAGAACCGGCACAATCCAAGGTAAGCCCCAATAAGGTGTACAAAGGCAGCGAGGTGGATAAGGAGCCGGAATACCCCGGTGGAAACCAAGCATTGCTGGCGGATATTGCCCGAAGCATACGTTATCCCATGATCTGCAAACAGCAGAAGATTCAGGGCGATGTGCTTGTTTCCTTTATAGTGGAGAAAGACGGTTCGGTATCTGATGTTACGGCTGTGAAAAAGGTTCATGCCAATCTCAATACCGAAGCCGTAAGAGTGGTCAAGTCCTTAAAGGAATGGACACCCGGAATCAAAGACGGACAGCCTGTACGGGTACAGTCTGCCGTATATGTCACTTTTAGTCTTTAATTTTAACCATATAAAGCAACAGCATAATGAAAAAATTGATATGCCTAAGTTTGATAAGCCTTGTTTGTGGCTTCTTGAGTGTACACGCGTCTATACAAGCAGATGACACAAAACCCTTTGTGGGCAAATGGGAATATTGGGAAGGCAACAGCCAAATTCAGTTGGAAATAGACCTTTACAACACACCGACAGATGGCAGTTACGGTGCTTACAATGTGTTTGAAGGAGGCTATGGGCTTACCTATAGTATTGTAGACGTCTATCACATTGATAATACAGAGGCTTCGGTTGCCGTAGAAAGCAGTATGGGAAAACAAAAAGCGGAGTTCAAGTACAATCCCACCACGAAGGAACTGTCCTTCTTGCCACCCGGTTCAGAGCCGGTAGTGTTTAAGCAGAAAGATAAATGTAACTACGTATTCATCAGTGGAGGAGATAAAATCAATGTCCGTTCCACCCCTGTATCGGGTAGTTCTTTAATGAAAGCCAACCGTGGACAAAGCTTCAGATTCTTGGGGAAAGAAAAGGGATGGTTCAAGGTAGAGCTTTCTGCCCAAGACAAACGTATCGGATATATTTCTCCGAAGTATGCTTTTTACTTGAAAGATAACACCATCCCAGAACATGCTTTTTCAAAAAGTTATGCCAATGCTCTGACATCGTTCACACTGGAAAAGAAAGGAGAACAAGTTTTTATGGTCAAAACGACCATGTATCCTCCACAAGGTGAAAGCATTCCTATGTCAAGCGTGGAGTCGTATGCCGGAAAAATAGAGGGTAACGCACTGGTCTTTACCTATTTTAGTGGAATGCCCACGCAGGACATCAATGAAATGTCGAAAGTAGAGCCTTATGTGGTGTATTACTGGAAAGAGTCGGGAATGTTTATCATGGAGGGCGAGAATTATGCAGCAGATATGTAAAAAGAGCAGCAGCATGAAAAGAATGGTTTACCTTGTCGCTTGCCTGCCTTTTTGGCTGACATCGTGTGAAGAGAAAGTCACCGCCTTGCATTTCAACGAGGCGGAACAGGTATTTGAAATCGGAAAAGAGAGTGAACTGCGTTTCCTGAACGAAACGTTCGAAATCAAGGATAAAAACATGGAAGCACAAACGCTGCTCACCGATGCAGGCAAGGAGATTCCAGCAGATGAAGTGCGGATTAAACTGGTGAAGGACATCGAAATCAGCGGTGAATGGACACCGATTAAATTCCCGGTTAGGGAGTTCGACGGCAACGGACATACCATTACCTTCGACGGAATACGGGTGGTCATTGAAGAGAGCTCCAAAGGAGTATTTGATGTCGGTCTGTTTGAAGAAATGGGTGGTGAAAAAGAAGCTGTGGTCAAGGATCTGACATTGGCAGGTGACATGACCATCGACGCTCAAAAGAGAGAAGACGGTTATAGCCTGCTTGCCGGTTCTCTGGCGGGAGAGTTCAAGAATGGATGTATCGAGAATTGTACCAGCAAGGTGGATATCTCATTCGCTGACAATAAGGGTATCTGTACACTCTGTCTGGGTGGACTTGTCGGAGACCTGGATAGCTACGGCTCCGAAGTGGAAGTGGCTTTGCGTGGCAAGATAATCAATGAGGGCAACCTCACCGTTAATCCGTGCAGTGATGCCTACATAGGTGGAGTCATCGGGAGGGCCACCAATTATGGTAAAATCTTTATCAAAGAGAATGTCTGCGTCGAGAATAAAGGCGATTTGACCGTGCAGTGGAAGGCCGATGCCCAACCTGATCATAGCTACATCGGTGGTGTTGTCGGACTTTTCAAAACCAATGAAACTGATATAGAGCATCTCCATAATTGGGGAAACATCCGCTTGGACACACAGAATACATCTGCTACATTTAATATCGGAGGGGTATGTGGCGAACTGACACCTCACAACTACGAACGAATCTATCCGTTGGATCTGTACAATGCAGGCAACATCGAAATCAAGCATGACCTGCTGGCTGAATTTTCCGCCATCGGAGGAGTAATCGGCAGTTTCGGAGGTTCCTCTTTCCATCAGGTGGTGAATGAAGGCAAAATCATTGTGTCGGGAAAAGGATGCAAATACATCTCCGGATTGCTGGGTTCGGAAAGCTCGATACACGGGAACTGTTATCTGCATTCGTGCTGTGTAGATAAGGTCGGAGCTTATCCCGTCTGGAATATCTCTTATCATCCTGTCACCAAGCAGGTCCCCTGCAAGGAAAATCATCCAACAAATCAAAAATAACGGAACATGAAAGCATTACAGACCATACAAGCTGTCGCTCTTTCTTGCTTGCTGTCGATAGGAGCAGCAAGCTGTGGCAGTGAAGAAAGCAACCAGCCTTATACACCGCTTCAGGTGTATTTTGATCCGGTAAGAGTGGATATGAATGCGGAACATCTGATGCCTTATTTCGTAAACTATCCTACGGATTGGGCAAAGATGGGATTGCGCAACTATCCGAAGCTGGTCACCTACGAATACCACAATGCACAATGGGGTGTGACAAGCACCTCGCAATACGAGTTCTTGCCTAACGGCCGTTTATCCGAACAGCGGCGCACTTCTTTCAATGTGGGTGCAACCGGATTTGATGTCATTTCGTATGAATATAACGGCAATTCCAATCTGACCCAAATCAAATCGGTAGATGACGGACGTTACAAACGCCGGAAAAAAGATGACGGCTTCACATACGACAGTGCAGGTCGGTTGATACGTCGCGACAAGAACGGGCGGGGACATTATGACACAACCACTTTTCTGTATGCCTATCACGGTAATGGGGTATTGCAATCCATCCTGCCCGAAAAAAAGAATGGCACGGTCAATGAATCGGGCGTGACGCTTCATGAGATGCAGTTTGACTCGCTCGCTCACTTGAAGTCTTTTGAAACACCGAAGACCACGAACATGTTCTTGAAAGACATCGACAGTTACAAGACAGGACAATCGGTGACAACCTATGTCTATACAGGCCATCTGTGTACACAAGCCGTAGAGAAGATTCCCGTTGAATTTGACGGGGGGAACGAAACACTGACTTGTACCAGCAGCTTTGCGTATAACTCACACGGAGACTTGGCTACTTGGACGTATAGCGGAGGTGTATATAAAAGTAAAGGCAACAACTGGCGGGTGGATGACATGACGTTTACCGTCTCCTACGATTATGTATATGATGAAAAAGGAAACTGGACACAAGCTACCGTTACATTCCCGGCTAACATCGATGAGATACCTGCATTGCGTACCTACTATAAGGCTTTCAGAGACGGATTTACATCGAATCGGGATCGTTCTTCTGCTGTCAAAGCGGGTGAGACTCCCAGCCTGACAGCTGTCCGCAGCATTGATTACTGGGACGATGAAACGATTGCTTCCATGAAAGCTGCAAAAGAAAACGGTCAACCTGTCCTAATGGGTAGTTTACGCTACAAAGGAACGGATATTTATGGGTTGTCCGGTAAAGTCAAGTCGGTAAACGGCAATGAGGAATCACTCAAATTTGACCAGGCGGGCAATCTGATTGCCATGCAGAACAAGTTCGGAGACGAAGCGGCCTATCAATATGTCACAGCTACTTCCTACAAAGTGGAAGGATGGGGAGATTATGTGGTGAACATCGAATCAAAAGATGGTATGCGGACGGATATTTGTCCGGATGCTGATACCAACACGGAACTTGACCAGACCTATATGTTTGATAAGCGCAATCGTATCATCAGTCATCAGTTTACTTCGCACATGGCATACGTCACTTGGAAATACAGCTATGAAGGTGACAGCAAATACCCGGCCACGATGATACAGGAGCACCCGGAAGAAGGTAACACCACTTATCGCTATACCTATACCAAGTTCGACAAGCACAAGAATTGGATAGAGCGGAAGGTAAGCTACACCACCGAATACGATAAGTATGATGACAATGGGAACTATGTCGGCGATGAATATACTGCTCCAGAAGAATATACAGAGAAACGAACCATCGAGTATTGGTAAATTTGTAAAATCTCTATTGATTTACTTTCTGACCCTTTCTCATTTGAAATTTGCTGATAAATAAACCAAGCCTTATTAGACAAGAGAATCTATTGCTACAATAATTGCTATGGATTCTCTTGTTTTTTTGTACTCATCTGTAAAGTGTACTCGAAGGATTTTTTCTGAAGAATACACTTAATTCTTGCATTTAAAAAGTACTGTAGTACAGAGCAAATCTGCCTTACTGTATAGTATATACTATATTTAGTATAATAGTAAATACTATAATACTAATATACTAAAATTATATATTGTAGTAAATTAGTATATACTAAAATTAGTAATTACTAAAAATAGTATTATCTTTGTATTGAATTTAAAGGCAATATGTTATGACAAAAATAATTGCGGTTCTAAACCATAAAGGCGGGGTCGGAAAGACGACCACCACCATCAATCTGGCTGCGGCCTTGCAGCAGAAGAAAAAGCGCGTGCTGGCTATCGACATGGATGGTCAGGCAAATCTCACGGAATCCTTCGGCCTCTCCATTGAGGAGGAACAGACCGTGTACGGGGCGATGAAAGGCAAATACCCCTTGCCGTTAGTTGAAACGGCAGGAGGTGTTACCGTCGTACCGTCCTGTCTCGATCTCTCGGCTGCCGAGGCCGAACTCATCAACGAGCCGGGACGGGAACTGATATTGAGCGGGCTAATAGCCAAATCGCTCGATCACCGGAAATTCGATTATATCCTTATCGACTGTCCACCCTCGCTGGGATTGCTTACACTGAACGCCCTTACTGCGGCAGACTACCTGATTATCCCGGTACAGGCACAGTTCCTCGCCATGCGCGGCATGGCCAAAATCATGAACGTGATTGCCACCGTCCAGGAACGCTTGAACCCGAAACTCGCCATTGGCGGTATCGTCATTACGCAGTTTGACAAACGCAAGACGCTGAACAAGAGCGTGGCCGAACTCGTCAAGGATTCATTCTGCGACAAGGTGTTCAAGACCGTTATACGGGACAATGTATCTTTGGCCGAAGCGCCCATAAAGGGCAAGAACATCTTCGAGTACAGCAAGAACAGCAACGGGGCTAAGGACTACATGGCTCTGGCGCAAGAGGTACTGAAATTAAAATAACCCCGATATGAGCAAGAGCGATTTACTGAAAGACAGTATGAAGGGCGGACTGGACGGGTTGCTGTCGTCCACGAAAAAATCTACCGGCGGAAAACAGCCGGTAGCAGCCCCCACGGAGAAAGAAACGGCGGTTCATTGCAACTTCGTCATCAACAAAAGTATTCATACCCGTATGAAATTCCTCGCCATCAAGAAGAACATGTCGCTGAAAGACATCGTGAACGAGGCAATGAAAGAATATCTGGAAAAGAACGAACAGTAAACAGGCATGGCTGCCGCATCTGCCCACCCCGGAGACGGTAGCCATGCGTCCTTTTTTATCCGCCCGCTGTTTTCCATAGGGCGCATTCCACCTTTATAGTCTTACCATCTTTTTCTTTTTACCTGCCCGCAAGTACAGGCATATTGCCCGTTTTATCCCTATTCTAACCCTGACGGGCATATCCCTTTTTTACCGATTCCTTTACCGCTGTCCCGGCTTCATTCTCTGCCGTCACCGTTGTGTTTTATCAGATGCAAAGGTCCGCTGTCGCGCTTGATACGGCGGCTTGAAGTGCATTTCCTGCAAATTCTTCCTTTCTACGAAAGAGTAATTGGCAGGAAAAGCCGTCGTATGAAGCTGTACCGACAGCCGTGTACCGCATCCGTAAAACCTCAAAGCGGTTCAGGCAGAGAAAGGAACCGAAAGGAGGGAAAGAAAAAACAACGTAAAATTGACAGCGATATGGATAAAATCAAATTGGTAGTTTATAACGAGTACGCACTGGGTTATATCATGCCCGAACAACCCGACAAAGTTTGTACGTTGGTGGATAGGATAACGCTCGGCGCACCGTTTCGGACAATGAATGAACCCTATTTCATCGGGAAAAGAGATACCGTCAGACTGGCGGGCAGAAAGGACTTTGACACTTTTCGGGTAGTGTTCGACGGGTACGACAATCCGCAGGAGTACGAGTTTGACACCGCACAATAAAGACAATAGTAATCAAACAATCTAATGTAATAACAAATTGAAATTTATGAATTATGGAAACAGCAAACATTCAATCAGTAGTAGAGAACAACATCGTATCGGTTGCATTGATGAATATTCAGCCGAGCAGTTATAACCCACGCAAGCACTTTGACGAGGTGAGCCTTGCCGAACTGGCCGAGAGTATTCGTCAGCAGGGAGTGTTGCAACCTATCGGCGTGCGCCCCATTGCGGACACCGACCGCTTCGAGATTGTTTTCGGAGAGCGCAGGTATCGTGCCGCCCTTATGGTAGAACTGACCGAGATTTCAGCCGTCATCTTGCATGTTTCGGACGAGACCGCCGCCGAAATGGCCGTGACGGAGAATCTGCAGCGCAAGGACGTTACCCCCATAGAGGAAGCCAACGCCTACCAAAAACTTATGGAGAGCGGTCGCTATGATGTGCAGTCATTGGCCGAGCAGTTCGGCAAGAACGAGAACTATATCCGTACCCGTCTGAAATTCGTCTCACTGATACCCGAAATAGCCGAACTTTTGGAAAAGGACGAAATTACAATCAGCGTGGCGAGTGAGATTTGCCGATACGGTACGGATATTCAAAAAGAGGTGTACTACAAACATTTGAAAGACAGCGACAGCATGTTGTACGACTGTTGGCGAGGACTGAAAGCCGCCGAGGTGGCAAAGTTTATCGAACGGGATTTCACGACAGACCTTAGCCGTTACGCATTCGACAAGACCTTGTGCGCCTCATGCCCCCACAATACCAACAACATGATGTTGTTCTGCGAGGGTGGTTGCGGAAATTGCGCCAACCGGAGTTGTCTGGCCGAAATGAACGCTTCCTATCTCGTGGAGAAAGCCGTGCAGTTCGTGGAACAATACCCCTCCGTATCGCTATGCTACCAAGATTTCAACAACAACATGATTGCGGTGGAACGCCTTACCGCTATGGGGTACGAGGTCGAGCACCTAAATACCTATGCCACGCCATACCCCGAAACGCCGGTAGCTCCCGAAAAGGAAGAATACGACACTATCGAGGAATACGAGGAGGCATACAAGGAGTACGAGCAGGATTTCAGCAACTATATGGAAAAATGCAAGTCAATCCATGAACGAATTGACACGGGCGAACTCACGTTTTATATTAGTATCGGACAGAAAGAAATTACGCTGTGTTATATGGCAAGTGCTGCCGCCAATGCGGACATGGCTACCGAAAAACAACTCTCCCCGGTGGAAAAACTGGAGAAGCAGGACAAACGTAACAAGGAAATAGCCGTCGAGAAAACCGTTGCAGACGCTAAGAAACAGATTTTGGACGTCGATATGTCCGAAAGCAAATTCACGCAGGACGAGGAAAAGATGATATATTTCTTCCTGCTGTCGTCTCTCCGCAGGGAACACTTCGGGGTATTCGGTATCGGGGAGAAAAAAGCCACCAACACCTTGAGGACGAAGAAAAGATGAACATCATCGCCAACCTAACGGCCAAGCAGAAAGCCGTTATCCGCAGGGATTTCTTGATAGACAACTTCAAAGGCGCATACGGCAATAACGCTACTGCCACCCTCTTGCTCGATTTTGCCCGTAAGCACATGCCCGACACGCTCGCCGAAATTGAAAGTGGATATAATGAGGTGTATGAGAAACGCCATAAACGTATCGAGGAACGCAAAGCCGCCTTGTTGGCAAAGGAACGGCAGACAAAGCCCGAAGAAACCGCCGAGGCGGAAAATACACAACCCACGGCAGAGGTACAACCCGAAGAACATACGCAAACCGAAGAACATACGCAAACCGAAGAGGTTGCTGCTTGACCATAATTCAATAGCAGGACGGAGAAATCCGCCCTGCTGGTTTCTAAAAAGAGGTAATGATGAAATGTAAGGACTGCAAACATTACAACGGTGCAACAATGCCCGGAGCAGGATTGTGCAATGCGACACAGGCACGTACCTTTGCCACGACGGTTTGTTTCAACGGATTGTTTTCTCCGAAGAAACGGAAAGACAAGCCGGATAGCAAGGCCGGAAAAAAATAGCGCAACGCTACAGGGAGATAGCCGCAGGAGTGGCTGTCTTTTTTAGCACTGCCGCCGGCAGATCTCCCTTTTTACCCCTTCGTTTTCCTTTTGTATGGAAATCCCTTCGCCGACGGCTCTGCCCGTCGGGACATGCTTTTTCCGGTGCAAAGGTATTGCCTTGGAGGAACATTCAAGTACCGCTACGCTATTTGAACACAATTTTTCAGCAGCTTTCCCGATTTTCAATCGTCCATATTTCGCGGACGCTCAATACCGCAACTATAAAATTCTGCCCAAATTCCTTGCCTGTTTCTCCCTGAAAGGCAATCTTTGATGCACGTAAAAATCAAATCCCGACGGGAGAAGCCTGAAGGCTTCCGAAAGGAGGGAAAAAATAAACAGATTGTTCAACTGATTAATGTTAAAATTTTATGGAAATTCAATTTGCTATCGTGCGTTCCGAAAACAGAGAGTATTTGTGCTACAAAGCAGGTGAAGCGTATGTAGATGCCAGTAACCCTATGATTGCTTTTGCCGCAGGTGAAGATGAATTTGAAATCGTAGAGCCGGACAGCTCTTTCAGGCAGAAAGAATACGAGTTCAGAGGCGAACAGTATTACCTCGTACCAGAGTTTTACCGCAATGGTTGGTTGGCTCTCACCTTGGTAATGGTGGAAGATGAAGACGAATATATCGTGCTTTCCGTTAATTTGGAGGAAATGGACGCACTCGGTCTGCCGGACCGTACATTTATCGACGTCAATCATTACCCCGAAGCAATGGAGTTCTTGGTGAAAAACGGACTGGCGACCGATTCCGAGTATAAGCGCAGGAGCGGCTTCGTGGAATACCCTATGGCTATGTTGAACCTGCCGCTTCTTTATCAGCATAACCCGCAAATTTTCCAAAAAGCGAACATCGAGCTATTCGGAGAAGAATGTTTTTGAAAAAGGATTGTTCCACGAATAGAAAAGCATCGGGTTCCGAAAATTGAATGTACAAGATAGCGTACCGATAATACAGTCAGTGCGCTGTCTCCTTTGTCTTTATCGCCCGCCTTCGTCCTTTTATAGTCAGCCTCCCGGATACCCCGCCACCGCCCATTTCCTCTTATAATTGCATTCTTTCCCTTTTGTAGCGGTATGAACCGCCTGTTCTTCCCATCCGACTTTTCCGGCCCTCACCGCACGGGTTTTATCCGATGCGAAAGTCGGACGTCGCGCTTGATTCGCCGGCTTGAAGTGCACTTCTTGCAAATTCTTCCTTCCCAAGTGAAGCGTAATTGGCAAGAAGAGCCGTCGTATGAAGCCGTGCCGACGACCGTGCATTGCATCTGTAAAACCTCGAAGCGATTCCGAAGGAAAGGAATCGAAAAAAGGAAAATAAATAATCAATAACTCACAAGACAATGGGAAAATACGATTTTATCAAGACCGGGAATCTGCTTTATTGGCATGACCCGGACAACGGTTTGTCCGACGGGGCTTACCGAGTGATTTCTGCACCGGAAAACATGGAAGACGACAGCATTATTCTGATTTCGTCCGGTACTTCGGAAGCGGAGGTTTTGCCTTCGGAATTATCACCGATAAGTACGGGCAGAAGTCACAAAGAGGATTTTTTGCGCTGGAAAGCGGAACGTGAAGCCGAAGGCATGGAGTTTTACAATCGCCTTTCCGAAGTCATGGATACGGAGGACGATTTGGCTGTAGGCGACATAGTGGCATTTACAAACGATTATGGAGTAGTATTCGGCCCCCAAGAGGTATTAGCTTTCAGGAAGCCTTGGAACGGTGACAGATGTGTGTATCTTGACAGCGACGCCTATTGGTTTCCCGACCGTCCCGACCAGTTGACCCTCCTAAGCAAGAAAGGGGCGGAATGACAATGACAAGAGAGTGTGTCAAAACTCAATTTTTGAAGCTATGAACTTAGAATTTGAAATTTGAGTACCCTCAAAGGCTAAAAAAGGGTCGTATCATTACTCAATACAGAGCTTAATACGACCGTTTTAAAATGTCATAGTTACAATCTATAACTTTTCGGAGGGGACATTTTAGTTTTGACACACCCCCTCATTTCCCCTACATGAAATCCCACGCTCTATTTTAATCGGTCTGCCCGGTTGTCGCTCACGCACTCTATTCGTGCGGCGATTTCCTTTTCTATCGTTCCTATCCATTCCTCTCCGACACCGGCCTCCCGGCCGTATTCCGGGTAATGCGAGACGATACCTATGGCCTTTTCTATGAACGGCTCTGCGGCCTTTATACCATACCGGCGGGCTACTTCCAGCAAATCCTCCGCAGTAATGCCCTCCGTCTTGTTGTTGATTGTCATGCTGTGGCGGTTGACGTAATACGGTGCGTCCGGATCGACCGAGAACGTGTAGTCATAGGTCGGAGCAACGTGCCAATGCCCGTCGTCGTCCATCAGGAAGCTGAAATTCTTGTTATGGTCATCGACGTTCCCGCCCAGAACGTTCAGCACCATCGAGCGGAACAGTTGCCGGAGTTCCCCCGGCGGCACGCCGATACGGCAAGCTGCCTCGAACAGTGCTTCGTAAGAATCCGCCGAGGGGTTCATGGCAGCCAATGTCTGGATATGCACCTTCTTGCCGTTCTGGCGGTCGAAACGCTCGGTCAGGAAGTGCGCTGTCTGCTCGCCTTCAAGCAGGCGGCTCGGCATCATCTGAAGCTCGGCATCCACAGCCATCAGGTAATAGCTGTATTCTATCCGTGTCGTCGGCATCTTCTGGTGTTCGTCGAACTTGACGATCATCGGCGTGTAGCCCGGATAAGGGGTCGCCACCTGTCCGGAGTAACATTGTCCCTCCTCGAAATTGACGTTGACCACTGCCTTGGGCCGTCGCCCTCCTGCGGACGTACCCACCTTGAACAGGCTTTCGACCATCAGGTTGCCCGATACCGGGACGTTGAACCGTCCGGCTTCCTCGAAAGCCTGCCGGGCCAGTTGGTAGAGATCGGCGATCTCGACCTTGAACGGTGTCTCCAGTTCCTCGGCAGTGGGCGGGACGAACTCCAATGCCCCCATGCCACGCCGTCCGATATAGGCGAGACGGTCGAGGGCGGACAAGTCCCTCATACGGATATGATGCACTTTGGCCCATTCGTTGAACACGGTGTTTCCCCAATGGTCGGGCAGTGAATCGGCTATGAACGACGGCAGGCCGCCGAAAAGCCGCTCTTCATCGGGATAGACCGGCAGGCCGCGCTGTGCGGCAACCCCTTTTACCGGCGCACGGAGCGGGGCGATATCATAGCCGTTGCGGACATAATCGCTGTCGAAGTAGAAACAGGCTTTGCTGCGGTGTCCTTCCCGGTTGGCGACAAGCGTGCCGACCTTTTTATCCCATAGGATTACATCGAGACTTTCTATCATTTCTTGCCCCTCCTAACTCGTTTAGGTATCAGTTTCTCAATTTCCCGAAGTGCCATCGGCGGCATGGGCAGTTCCGGCAGGATTTCCGCGAGCCGCTGTTCCTGACCGAGCGCACGCAGCAGGGAGATGAAATTGGCCAAGGTTAGGTTACGGCTGACCCCTTGTTCAAAATGGCTGATTGTCGTCTGGCTCACGCCCGACTGTTCGGCCAGCTCCTTCTGGCTCATGCGAGCTGCCAGACGGTACTCCTTGACACGCAACGCCAGAAGCGTCAGCATATCGCTGTTTGTGGTATAGTTCGTTGCTCCCATAATATCAATATATCACTATTTATATGCAAATATAGCAACAATTATCCATATATAGATATATAATTTTCTTTTTTAGTTTCCAGCCGTCCTTTTCTACCACTTTCAGGTCTCCGTATTCTCTTCCGTCTGGCTTTCCTGTCCGTCACCGCATCGGTTTTTATCGGTGCAAATATGGGCTGTCGCGCCTGATTCCGTCGTTTTGAATTGCATTTCTTGCAAATTCTTCCTTCTACGAAGCGTAATTGGCAAGAAAAAACGTCGGAAAGGGCTTTTTCGCCAGCCCCGGAAAGCACCATAAAACCCGAAGCGGCTCCGGTAACAAGGAAGCCGAGCAGAGGGAAAGAAAAACAATCATTAAAAATTCAACAAATGAAGACATTAGAAGAATTATTGCAAGAACTGGGGTGTGAAGGTAACGCATTCGACAGCACCGGAGAATTTACAAAAGCGGGAGAAAAGGCGTATGACCGCTTGGAGCATTTGCTGTATGACATAGAAAGGCTTACAGGCAAAGAGGTGACACCCATAATTAGGGAACTTGACAAAATATGCAACGAGAACTATTAAAATTCAAGAATATGGACATTAAAGAAAGCAAAGAATACCGCCTCGCCAAAGACTGGGAAATGGCGGTAAACAGTTTCAGTTTCAACCCCGAACGGTTCGCAGCGGCAATCCCCGACATGCACCCCACGCTTCAGCAAAGCCTGTATCGCCTGATTAAGGCGTGTATCAAGGTCATGGCGGACGAAACGCGGCACTATGACGAACGAAACCAAGCCTCGCACGAGGAAGCGAAGCGCATCATGGAGTACCTCAATGAACACGGACGTAATATACCATTAAAATAAGGAGGATAATATGAAAACAAATGAAATTCAATTTGGCGGCAAGAGCTATGTATGCCGTATTGTGGAAGCCAACGATGGCGAAGAACTGCTGATTGCCCCGACCACCCTGCTGGATGCTCTGCAGCCCGGTAGTTTCAATGACGAAAACGAAGGTTTCGCCAGTAAAGAAGCCGAAAGCATTTATGACGAAGTTTTCTTCTTTACCGATGAGAGAACCCTTCAACTGCCCGAAAACGAGCTGGTAGCCGAACTCAAAAAGGATAACCCGGACTGGTTCGAGTGAATCATGGAATAATAATTTATAAACTTACAAACTTAGAGTTATGGAAAAAGAATATGTAATGCAGGTTGCACAGATCATTAAGGAACAGTTAGTAGCGTTAACCCCCATGACCGTCCTCATGTCATGGAGTATCGAAGAATTTGCCGCCACTCTATACAGGGATTTGCCGGCACTCCGAATCAAGGTAAACGGACGACTGCACGCGGGATATGTCATCGTCGTGCTCAATGGTTCGGACTATTACGAGGTTTATCTTGTGAAGGGAATGGACGTGGAATGTGTGAACAACGAGGTTTGTTTCGATGAACTGGGCGGTGTCATCGACAGGGCTATCGAAAGCGGTACGGACAAAGCCAAGTATGATAAATTCTGTGAACAGGAGCGACAGAATTTATATGTAACTGTTGTCACTGTCTGATTCCTCTTTTTGGGGGACGAGAGCCGTGCCTTGTCGGTAAACGAACAGGGTACGGCTTTTCTGTATATAATGCAGAAAAGAATAAAAATCTGCCGTTTGTAAATGATTTCAGTCGTTCATAAAACGGATTGTCTGTGACTGCCTGCTCCCTTTATATTTGCGATGCAGGTTCACAAAGTAATAACGGGGGCATTACTCCGGCTATGCCTTCGACCTGATTCCCGTAAACGGCAATATGATGGAATTCAAGAGTTTCTGTCGTGGTTTTCTTAGAGTAAGAGAGTTTGACCAGTTGATTTCCGAGAAAGAAAACAGTCAGGGAGTACCGTCGTGGATGCACATCGGGTATAAGAACTCGGAGGGTAAACAACGCAAGCAGCTGCTGTCTATGATAGGCGGCAAATATTATCCCATGACTTGATTTGACTCGTTTCAGGTAATCACCATCGGTCAGAGTGCAAGCGTCGGGTTCGTGCACCCTCCCTCTATACATTTTAATGCCGTTATTATCAATTCAACAGCAACAAACGACCGGTGTCTCCTGTATTTTTCCTATATTTGTTTCCGATTTACAGTCAGATATGGAACAATTAGCAAATTCAATACAAAGCATATCCTTTGAGCAGTTGGCTCAAAAGATTATAACCGTCGATGATTCAATGCGTGGGGTGGCGGTTAAAACCATCAATCAGGCAACCACGTTACGCAATTGGATAATCGGATGTTATATTGTTGAATACGAACAAAATGGCAGCGACCGGGCCAAGTACGGGGACAATCTGCTGAAAAGTCTGGAAAAACGTATCGGGCAAAAGGGCCTGAATGTCACCCTTTTCCAACTTTCACGATTGTTTTATAGAGATTATCCGCATATCGGTACACTGGTTTCCGCAAATCATGCGACGGCGTTGCATAAATTGCCGTTATCAGAAATTTATGCGACAGTGTCGCACAAATTGCCGGAAATTGACTCTTTCGCTGTTAATAAGAAAAATGCAGGCAAGCTTTCTGAACAGTTCAATACACCCCCTGAGAATTTGGTTTCTGCACTTTCCTTTTCGCATATCAGGGAGTTGCTTACGATAGAAGACCCGTTGGTACGTTTTTTCTATGAAACGGAATGTATTCGGGGAACATGGAGTGTGCGTGAATTACGCCGTCAGATTGTTTCCAACCTTCACATTCGCATCGGACTGTCGGAGGATAAGATGAAAGCGATGATGCTTGCAGACAGCAAGGCAGAGCGACACACCCCGCTTTTGCAGATACGCGACCCCTATACGTTTGAGTTTCTCGGTCTCCAAGCCAAAGATGTCGTTACGGAAAGCGATATTGAAGAAGCCCTGCTCGGACACTTGCAGGAGTTCTTGCTGGAACTTGGGAAAGGCTTCTGTTTCGAGGCGCGTCAGAAACGCATCATCATAGACGGAGAATATTATTTTGCGGATCTCGTTTTCTACAACCGGTTGCTTCATTGCAATGTCATTGTGGAATTAAAAAATGACGAGTTCCGCCATGAACACATAGGACAGCTGAATGCCTATGTCAGCTATTATGCCGAGAATGAAATGCAGCCGGGCGACAATCCTCCGGTCGGTATTTTGCTTTGTACACACAAAGGAAAGAAGATGGTGGAATACGCCCTTGGCAGTATGGATAATCATCTTTTTGTTTCGACATACCAGTTACAGTTGCCAAACCGTCAGCAATTAGAACAGTTCTTGATGGACGAATGTCGGGAACAGTCCTCGGAAGTGTGAAAAATAGATAGGAAACACCGAAACGCCTGCAATAATCACGGAATCATTGCAGGCGTTTTGCTTCTTTCCATAACGGAAGCCGACTTTCTATTTCGCACCCCTTTTGTTCAGCACGTCCTTTATCATTTCTTTCACCTCTATTCCCACATTCACGAAATTCCGGTAAAGAATGCGTTCCCGTTCCTCCCTCGACTTGAACGTGTAGAACTTCGGCAGTGGTACATACGCAGCTTCCTCCTTCTTGATTTCCTTCATGTCGAAATCCGTTTTGCAGAAGAACTTCGAGGTCTTGAACTCCTCCGATTCCTGTACGTTCATCGAACCTCCTATACCGGTTTTTGTTTGGATGAAGTCCCGTGCCGTCTGACCGCATATCCAGCCCGTCGGCATATCCGAGATTTTCGAGGCGGGTACGAGGCTGTCCATGTTTTCATTCAGGTTGATGGAAGTTTTGTCCCGGTCTATCGTGACACCCTTTTTGATTTGCACCACCTTGCCGAATATGTCGCTTGACAGCCATTCCAGCGTCTCCTTGGCACGGGCTGAACCGCTCACCACATTGCCCACCGTCGTGATGATTTTTTGCATACCCACCTTTCCGTAATCCGCTTCGAGCTGCGGCAGCTCTTGGAAACCGAGCGTCACGCTCACCTTGTTGCTTCGTGCCGTACCGATCAGGCGGTCTATCTTGTGGAAATAAAGTGTCGGCAGCTCGTCCACGATAATGCTCACGGGGATGTTCTTGCCCTGCCCGGTATTTACGCGGGTAACGAGACGGTTCAAAATAAGGGCGTTCAGTGCCCCGATAATGCTCTCCATCTCCGGGTCGTTCGCTATCAGCAGGTAACTCGGATTCTTCGGGTCGCTCACCTTCAGGTCGAAGTCGTCGCCGTCACGATGGAATATCCAGTAACTCTCTTTGGTCGCCAAGCGCGAGGTATAGACACGCAGCGTACCTATCATACCTTCCAGCTGCTCCATTGCCTTGTTTTTGAAAGCCGTCTGGAACGGACCGAGCAATGGGGCTACCTCGTTGTCGGTCTCCAGTACCTCGAAAATGGTTTGGTAACTCTCATTCAGGAACGACAGGATATGCGGCATGTCCGAGTATTTTCCCAGCCAGTAGGCAGGTTCAACGATTTCTCCGCCCTCTTTGTCCCGCACCACACCCGTTGGCTTCCAGAATTTCGTTTCAGGGTCTTGCCGTTTCTCTGCGTACAGTTTGTTTCCTTTGACATCATAAGGCTCGCGCTCGTAGTTCACGAAGAAATAGATGCAGGCGGCGAGGAAGTTCACAGCCGAGGTCTGGAAGAACTGGTCGCTGCCACCGCCTCCCTCTTTCTTGCCTTTTTGCAGGCTCTCCAACAGCGTCTCCGCCGTCTCGCTGGCCGCAGCGAGGTTGTTGATGTATTTCGCCTGAATGGGATTTACCCGGCGGCTGTACTCCACGTCCACGAAATTAATCATGTTGAACTGGCAGCCTTGGGGCAGCTTGCCGAGTTTCTGGTTTTTCTTGTAGTGGTAGTACAGCTTCGTAGCCAGAGTCGGGAACTTATAGTCATAGACCACCATTGCGAATCCCTTGGCCGAGTGCTGCCGGATAAACGGCTCGATGATACTGAATGTCTTACCCGACCCCGGTGTTCCGACTACCCACGTTCCACGGAAACAGTTGGTTATGTTGGTCCAGCCTTTACGAAATTTGCCCTTGTAGTAATACCGCATAGGGATATTCACGCTGTACGGGGTCTCTATCAGTTCCTCGCACTGCTCGAAACTCTCGTTCTCGAAGTTGAAGCGGTCCTTCATCAGTCCCTCCTTGAGGAACTTGGAGATGTTGTCCAGTGCGACATGCACGAGGATAACCCCCACGAGGGAAGTTGTCATATAGAAGATAATATTCAGCGGCAGCGTATAAAGTCGTGCCTCCATCGGATAACCGAACAGCCATACGGACAGCACTAACAGAACAAAACCGCTTATGAGTGGGTACAAGACCTGCCGCCGGGCGTTGAACTCCAAATGTTTCTTGGCTCTGGTGCCTATACATGTAATGCAGATGAGTAGCACCGTGGCGACCTTACTGTACACGAGGTTTCCGTCGTTATAGATGGTCCACTGCTTGATACGTCCGTGAATGTCGCAGAGTATGCCGCCCCAGTGGTCCAGCATAGCCGGGTCGATGGCATACTCGAAAAACTCCATCAGTACGGAGACATATACCACCGCACGGAATATCCGGTAAAATCCCTGTAATTCCTTGCTCTCTTCCATTGCTATGTCAATTCTTTTTAATGCCCCAGAGAACATGGATATGAGGCCATTGCATACGGTTATCAGCAGTAAGCTGGCAGACATGGGAAACTGCATATAGAGGTTTAAGCCTTAAAGCGTCATATATTGCAGAAGCCCGTACTTCCGCTGTAAACTTCTCAAGGAAAATCCGGACAGCATCGTTAGAGCCACAAGTCATGAAATCAATGAAACCTTCAATCAATTCTTCATTGACATAGTAGAGCTGCCCTTGGAAAATATCATGGTAACGGCTGATACGGCCGTTCCATTCCGTCCGGATTTCTTCCCTGCGGTTCTTTGCGGAAGGAAACCTCTCGTAGCAGTCTATTCCATCATCGAGGAATATGTAATTACCGGAAACGTCCTCTTGCTTAGGACATTTGCATCTCAACAGATACCCGAAAAATCCTTTGTCCGGATGTACTATATCCACATATTGTGGTGCATTGAAATCTTTAATTCCGTTCATAATCATAAATTCAGTTGTTGATGGTTATAATGGGACGCACTTTATGCGCCTGCGTCTTGGGCGTTTCCTGCATGGCTCCGCTGGCTGTCGAGTAGAGCCATGCTTTGACCGTCTGCTGTCCTTCCACCTCCGTCGATGTCCAGTACCAGCACTCGTCGGCTTCGGTCGGAAGCGGGTCTCCGCCGCATTTCTCGATGACCGGATTGATAATGCCACGTGCCGCATACAGCAGGCGCATCTGAGCCACCGAGGGAACATAGGCGCTCTGCCCGTATTTCCACAGGGCAAAAACGGCTTCAGCCATCGGTGAGGCTGTCTCTTCTGTTTCATACAAGGCGAACGTGTTCTCATTCCCGTCGTATGCCGTGATGTCTGCTGACGTACCCTGCTCGACACCAAGGCTGTCGGCAAAAGCTTTCGGCGTCATATCCCACAGATAGACGGCATAGCCGTTTCCTTCCGTTTCCCCGTCGGAGCCGATATGGAAGACGACGGCAATCGCCTGTTCCTTGGATTGTTCGTACTCACTGTACGGTATTACTGTCCCGTCCACACAGAGGACGTGTACGGGATATTTTGTTTCTTCGGATTCTTCTATATGTGCGTCGCAGGCAGCCAACGCCCCGGTTATGAGGAGAACCGGCACTACCTGGCACGTTTTTCTGATAATGTTCTGTTTCATCTTTCCCTTATTTTATAGGTAGTTTAATACCGAGGGCAACCCCTGTACGCAGCACGTCGGCCCCCTTTATCATTACGTCTCCCTTGACTTGCCAGTATAGCGTCCAGCCCGCCCGCAACACATAGTTGTGCTCGTAGCCGAAATGCAGTCCTGCAAGGAACTTCTTCGTGTCGCTTCCGCCCGAAGCCCCGATTCGGAGGCTTCCGTAATGGTTGCGTCCCCTCGTGACGCAGGGTTTGTAAGCCACGCCGAAGCTGTAGGTGCGGTAGTTCCGCCAGAAAGATTTCGGGCATACATGCTTGCAGGATTCGCACTCTGCCCATTGCAGGTAGCCGTTGGCAAAGAACTCCCACGCATGGCGGTAGTTCATCTCGTGTTCGTAGGCCAGCGTCACGTCCAGCCCGTTCTTGTACAGCAGCCCCGCACCGAGTGAGAGGCGGCCGCTGCCTCGCTGTGCATACGCTCCTACGGCGAGGCACATGCAGGCAATCGTCAGGATAATCGTCTTTTTCATCGTCATTCCTCCTCCAGCAATGCCGCGCTGAACGAATCGGCTGACAGCACGTCCTCATAGTCGATATTCAGGCTGATGTTACGCCCGCTGATTTGTTTCTCCGTCATCTCGATGGTCAGCACCTTGTCGTTCGGGAACGTCATTTTCTTGACCACGACCACATTCCGGTAGCCGTGCCGGAACGTCTTGCCCGCCTCCAGCACCAGTGCCGGGGTCAGTTCGATGACCTGTGCGTTGGTCGCCTTGGTCAGTTTCTTGTCTGCCAGCTTCACCCGTATCTCGTCGATGTCGAAGCGGATGTTCGTCCGGTTCTCTATCGAGAAGTCGATGAAGAAATACTCACCCACGGAGTAGATGTTGTTCAGCCGCATGGTCATGCGATGTGCCTTGGTGGCGACGTTGCGGATCTTCGCGGGCGAGTTCCAGATACGCCGGGCGAAGCGTGTCATATCCACGGTGGACATCGAGACCGCCGGGTTGTGATAGGCGTTCCGTTCCTGCAACTGGATTTCCTTGTCAGTTACCGCCTCCCGCACCCGTGTGGTGTAGAGCAGCGCATACTGCGTGCGGTAGCGTTCCGTTACGATAGTCACGATGGCCAGCACCTCGCCGTCCTCGTGTCCGCCCTCTTTCGGTTTCAGGCGGACGATATTGTCTATCGGTTGGTCGCCGACAACCTTATCTGTGGAGATGTCCACGAAGCGTACCGGTTCCGAGGCCGTGATGACCGTCGTTACCTGTTCATTTACCGTAAGTTGTTCCATCTCCTCGTAGGTTCGTTGTGCCTGTACATTCGGCGTTCCCAGCAGCCCTGCCGCCAGAAGAAATGCCGTTACGATTCCTTTTTTGTCCATGTCATTGATTTATTGATTTTGTTTTTCTTCCCTTATCTCTTTTTCCTCTTGTACCTTGTTCCTGCATTCCAGTTCCTCCTGAATCCGCCGCTCGGCAATCTCGCAGTACGCCTGTTCGATTTCAAATCCGATGTAGTGCCGTCCCGTGCGGATAGCGGCCACGGCGGTTGTGCCTGACCCGATACAGTTATCCAGTACAACATCGCCTTCGTCGGTGTAGGTCCGTATCAGGTACTCCATCAACGCCACGGGCTTTTGTGTCGGGTGGTAGAACGCGCCTTTCTTGTGTTCCTTCGGCATGAAGATGACCGAGGTCGGATATTTGTCATCGGCTATGCGTACCGGTGAGAGTTTCATCGTTCCGTAACAACGGTTGGTAAATCCCTCCGTTTTACGCCTCCCGTGATTTCTCCGTTCCGGAGGACACGGTGTCATCTGCGGATGATAGGCCGGCTGTTTTTTATAGAATACCAGAATATCCTCGTGCTGCCGGAACGGCATACGTTTGGCATTGAGATGTCCCGTCACCCGATCTTTCTGCCACACGAGGTTGTACCGCCATAGCCGGGGTTGCGACAGCATGAGCCATGCGGAGAAAAGCCCCTGCCCGAACAGGATAATGGGGCTGTCCGGCTTGGTAATCCGCCGGTATTGCTCCCACAAGGCTGCTAACGGTATCTGGCGGTCCCAGTTCACCGACGGATTGCTGCGATTTAACACCCCGTAAGGTAGGTCGGCGATTATGGCGTCCACGCTACCATCCGCTATCTGTTTCATGCCCTCCATGCAGTCCATAAGGTAAATGCGATCCGTCTCTATCATATTGCGTCTGTTTTCGGTTCTACAATTTGCCGGGCGCTCATCCAGGTACAGCGTTCCGTCCGGGTTTTCCGGATTTCACACTCCCAGAGGGTATTCTTCTCCACATGTTTGAAATTGACCGCACCGTCTCTCGGCCCGTAAAAACCGGTATGCTTCTGGAAGGCGAATAAGGCAATCCTCCGCCCGTCCACTGCCTGAAAGTTGCATATCAGGGCGAATCGTACCCCTTTGTGCCACCATTCGGTACTTACGAGCTTCCCAACGAATGTTTCGGGCTTATCGGGAGCGATGTAGTCTTCGTAATAGAAGCCGTCCGTTCCCTTATGAAGTTTTGATATATCTGTTTCCATTGTCACTGACCTTTTAGTTCCTGTTTTCCCGTCCGTTCACCAGATACACAAACGTCCCGTATTTCAGCTTCACCTTGTTTTTCTTGATGGCCTTGCTGATGGCGTTACTCGTTTTCTGGTAGGCATTGTTCACCGCCTGCATACCCCATTGGGCGAGGCTGTTACCGTATCCGCTGGTATTCATGTTCATACTGCCCGACATGGCACTGCTCGCCACGTCCTTGCTTGTCTCGCGGAATTGGCTGATGGGTACGTAAAGTCCTTCCAGCCCGTCCGTATCGTAGATTGACAAGCTGACCTTGACCAGTTCGTCCTCCACCAATATGCTGTTGATGCTTCCTTTTACACGTCCGGAAGAGAAACCGCTGACTGTGGCATACAGGTAAGTACCACGCCTGACCACGCTCTCGTTGATTTCGATGTCGTCCAGCAGGCGCAGCCGCACACGCGAGCCGTCCACGGCCTTGATGTTTTCGTCGATGATCGCCTTGATGAGTTTCGGTTCCCGTGCATCTTTCGCCAGTGTGTTGAAGTAGTCCGAAGTCGTCTTTACCTTCTTCACCACCTCGCTTGCCTTGTCCGTCTCCGCAGGAGCTTTGACCGAACGGCTTTCCTCGTCGATGGTTCCCTTGGTCTGCGTCATCGTGTCCGGCGGAGCCACCGTTGCGGTGCTGTCCGTTGCGGACGGCATGACCTCCCGTTGTCCTCTCAACCTCGCTTCGGCGAGTGCTTTTTCCAGTTCTGCGAGAGCTTCCTGCTCCCGCCTCTTGGCATCGGCCGCTTCCGCTGCCAGATCTTTCTCCTTTTCCTGCCGGTCAAGCAGGGCGATATCCTCTTCGGTGTATTGCGATTCATATTCCTCTTGGTTATCGTCCGGTTCGTCCCGCTCGATGTTGTCCACAGCGGAATAATCTTGTATCTTGCCCCATGATTTGGCCATGTTCTCATACTTGCTGCCGATACCGTCGCCGCCCTTGATTTGGGCGTCCGGCAATTCGGGATTCAGGAACTCGGTCGTCTGGAGTGTCTTGTCCTGTACCTCGGCCTTCTCGGTATGGAACAGGTCGAAAATGAAGTACGACGTGCCGAGAAGGGGGATATAGAGGATAGCCGGAAGCATATACTTCGGCTGCCTGAAATTGATTCTCTTGAAGATATTGTTCATTGTTTCCCTTTAATTGAGTTGCACATACTTGCTTATAGTTCTCTCAAACGGCATATTCATAAGCCTGCCGTTCTATTCCGGCCTTTCCGTACCGCTTTCCTTCGTATCGAATCTTCGTACATGCGGTACGGAAAGCATCTTATGCCGTTCCCGGAGCACGGAATCCTGCATTTCCGTGGCCGTTCGGCGGACTGGATGATGGCAGTACACCACCGTCAGGCGGTAAATATTCCATGTCAGCCCGCAGATGGCGAAGCCGAATACGATGACGAGAAACAGCGTCCGGTGGGCGTTGGCGAAACCCTGTACTTTGGCCACTGCCTTGTCGATACGTGTCGCTTTGGCGAAGCGTCGCCCGGCATCCACGTCGCGTTCGTAGCGCTCCTTGTATTTCGGGTCGTTTTTGTCCGGCATCTTCTCGCCGAACAGCATACGTCTGAATCCTTTGATATTCATAGGGCTGGTAGAGTTAATAGTTGCTTTTTGTCTTTTGCTCGATGTCCTTGTTCAGCAGCGTGCGCCAGTTCACGATGAGCAGCCCGTGCGGGTTGTTCTCCGTCCGGGGTACACGCTTGAGCTGTCCCGCCGTAACCAGTTCGCGCATCAGGATATTGCTGCGCCGTTCGATACGCTGCCGCCCGTAGTAAGTGAACTCCATCTTCTCCTTGTTGAAGGTGATACTGTCGCAGAAAATCGAAAAGACGGCACTCGTTCCCAAGATGTTGGAATAGAAGCCTTTCTCCTTGAGCGTATTGTACTGCGCCAAGCCCGTTTCGTCCACTAAGTACATCGCTTTCTCCATCGTGTAGCGGATGTACTTGTCGTCGGGAGCAAGGGTAAAGAAGTAGTGGTGGAACATTTCGACATGGTTCTTGGCTTCCACGTCGAGCGTTTCCTCCATTGTCGTGCGGCGTACCAGTATGGGCACGTTGCCGTCCAGCACATACACTTTCTTTTGAGCGTCCGTAACCATCGTGCGGGCCGTCCAGATACTCGACACGCTGATGATGACGCAGCCCACAAGAAAGGCGGTGCAAATAATTCCGACCAGTTTGATTTTGTTCTCTAAATTCTTGATGACCATTTTGTTTGAATATTTATCGTTACTTTGTTATCTCATTACCGTACCCATTGCGCCTGTTGCCGTCATTTTAGCCTGCTGCGCCACGCCCTCGCCGAAGTTTCGGGTTGAGAACGCCGTGTCACCCTCCGGTATCATCCATGCCGCAAGGTCGGGGACGAGGTTCAGGCATTTCAGGGCCACGATGCTTGCCGCCATCAGATAGCCCGCCGAGAAGAAGGAGTTTTGCAGGTAAGCTGCCATCGTCTGCTCGCTTGTCGTTATCGCCGTCAGGTTCTCCACCTGTATGCAGAGCACGATGTCGAACAGCAGCAGTACGTAGAAGCCCACGAAGTAGAGCATCGCCCCGTAGAAATGCACCGTCAGATACCTCGTGAGCCACTTCGCCCATGCGCCTTCCCATTTGGGCAGGAGCGAAAACGCCCACTGGATAGGTCCGAAAATGGTGAGCATTCCCAAAAGAATTTGCTGGCAGTAAATCGTTGCCCACCAACCGATACGGAACACCACCAAGGCGATAAGTATGATGATTTTGTCTATTCCCACGATGACACCCGATGTCAGCGACGTGAACCACAGCTTCGCTGCATCCTTCTCCATGTTCGTAACCTCGTCCACGCCAGTTTGTTCCATCGTTGCCTCGATAAGGTTGGGATCGGACGTACCCGTGTGGGCGACATCGGCTTGTGCCTGCAGGGCAGTGTACATCGTGTCGCGCACGTAAATCAACTCCTGCACTTCCTCGAACTTGTCCGAGATTTGCGAGGCTTCGGCCTCGTACAGGTCATGTGTGTACGAACCGACGCAGTTCGGGATATAGGAGAGGAAATCTAAAAAGCACCAGTTGCTCCCGCTGTTTGCCATGCCCGTGTCTGCCGGAGGATACCACCAGCAGAGAATGAGCGACACGGCCAGCGGTCTGAAGAGCTTCATCACGTCCAAAGGCTCGTGCTTGACCATCATTTTGTACGCCATGCCTGCCGCCATGACGATAGCGAACAGGGCGGCCAGCGCCATGCACATCTGCAATATCCACCAAAATGGACCTTGCGAGCCGGTAAAGGTCGCGTCGGTCAGGAACTCGTTGGTCTGAAAAATCACGTCGTCGATCTCCTCTTCCAAGAGGTCGATACCGAAATCCGAAAGAATATTTCCGTCTGCCATAGGTTATATGCTTTTAGTTCCCTCTGTTTACCGTCTCGTCTCCGTCGCCCGTTCCAGTGCCGCCGTCCGACTGTGAACCTCGCACCGCAAGGCGCGATTCGTTCCAGCGGCTCATGGCGTTTCTGACGACGCTGCTTTTGTCCAAGGTTCGGTCGGCGGTTGCGTTCAGCAATCCGTCCGTGGCCGTGGCGTTCTGTCTTCGGGCAAGGTAGCCGACCAGAATCTCGTTCTGCCGTACCACGTCTTCGTAGATCCGCAGGTATTCTTTCTTTCGTTGCGCATTGGGCATATAAGCGTCCTTCGTTGCGTCGATGGCACACTGGTACACATGATAGTATTCCGTCCACCGCTCCTTGTCGTCCGTCGTGCCCCCGGCAAGGAGAATCCGGTCTATGTTGCGCTGAAACCGCTCCATTTGAGCGTTTATCTTATCGCCCTCGGCCAGCCATGCGAGGTCAATCTGCCGGTCGGCCACGTTCAGCGCCTCGATTTCGGCACGTTTGACCAGAGCCGAGTCAATGGCTTCCGCTTCATCTGTCTGATTGTAGAGATTGACACCCGCCAGCGTGCGGAACGACAGTTTGTTCTTGCTTGCCGCCGACTTCTTGTACTTGTTATGCAGCAGCGTGTAGTAAAGTTCGGGCGACAGAGCGCCCGTACCGGTTTCCATGACCGTAATCTGGTTCTGTTTCGGCGAGTCATGGTTGTAAGTAACCGACTGCGCCTTGACACCGCTCGTTGCAACTGCTGCAACCGCCATGAGTAAGAGAGTTCTGTTCATATTAATTTCCGGTTATTCATTATTTTACAGTTATTTATATCGTATAGTCATACTTTGAGGGCCTGCTTCAAAGCCGTAAATATTGGTACTCATTCCTGACTCGTTTCTCTCCCTGCGAGAAATGCGTCTCGTCTTTTTCAATGCAAATACATTTTCTATGCGTATAGATACAGGCAATTGCGGTGCTCATGCTCCCCGATGCAAAATCAAGGACAGTATCTCCTTCCTTTGTGTATGTTCTTATCAGATACTGCAATAATGCAATCGGCTTTTGGTTGACATGAATCGTTTTGCCTTCCGATTCCGCTGTTTTGAAGTATATCACACTTCGTGGATACCTTGTCCCTTTGTTTTCATTTCTGAATGTAGGATTGGGGACATTGTTTATTCCTGTCCAATTGCTTCCTCTCTTCGTGCGATTCCCGTAAGGCTCACCTTCCTCCATGATGGGATAATAAGGGGTTCTACCTTTACCAAAGACACTTATTAGCTCATGTGCTTTTAGAGGTTGTTTTTTAGCGAGAAGAAAATTGCTTGCTTTTGACTTTTCCCAAACCCAGTCATATTTAAATTCCTCTAAATTACCGCAGCGTAGAAGGCTGCTGAACGGTTCGCTGCCAAATAAGACCGTAGGTGCATTTTCTTTCCTGACTCTCCTGATCTCTTTCCACATTTCCGGGAATGGTATTATTTTATCCCACTGTGAAGCTGTGATTCCAAAGGGGGGATCACATAAAACCAAGTCGATACTTGATTCCGGAAGAAAAGGCATTACTTCAAGACAGTCGGCTTTATATAACGTAATGTCTTTTGCAAAAACAATCTTTTCCATTGCATCAATCTAAATGTCTCTTTATCCCTTGGTTATAATCCCAATAGGCTTGTTCGTACTAAAAATTCTTTCTCTGTTTTTATTTCCCGATGTCGATGGCATGGAAGTCAAACTCCAACCTGTAGATAGTCTGTCTTCTTTCCCTTTCATCGTTCATTAATAATCCAGCCGTCCCGCTTTGCGCCATCGTCCGAAAGCTCCGTCGATAATCTCCTTGACCTTGGGACGGTAAATCTTCGCTTTCCAGTAACCGATACGCACCTGTATGTACCGCCATGTCTCGATATACGCCCGGTTCAGGTGTCGCTCGATGTCGTCCAGCGACGTGTTCACCGCTTCCAGTACCAGCAGCAGGTCGGAGGTCGAGCAGGCCGCCGCCCCGGTGGCATACAGCACAAGGTCGCTCACCGACTTGTAGAGCTGCTCCCCGTCATTGGTGATGTCCCGTATTGCCTTTTCGTTGATGGCCAGTATCACGGCATCGCCGGGGTCGATGCGTCCCCGTTTCACGATTCTCTCGTTGAAGTCCTCCAACAGTTTCTTGTAATCGCCGATACGGTCGCTGACCGCCGTATAAGTGCTTTTCACGTTCAGTACCGTCCGCAAGGACTGGTACATCACGTCGATGACATCGAAGGCACGGGTGTAGCGATCCAAGTCCACATTCAGTTCCTTGTACTCGCCGATCTCCTTGCGGCTGTATTCGTGCAGCAGCTTGTTGCTGTATTCCAGCGTACTGCGGGCCAGCAGCAGGCTCCGCTGTTTCTTGTGGTCGTTGATGTAGGCTTCCACTGACACGATGTCGAAGGTCCATTGCGCCTTGGCGATGCCGGGCAGGAGAACCAGCAGCACGACTGTCATCAGCAGGGCACGTTTCATGGCCGCACCTCCTTTCCGCTGTCTTTGCCGTTTCCGTTCCGCAGGTTTCGCGCATTCTCCACCCAACGTTCGTGGCATTCCTCCACGAGCGTCAGCCTGCGTCCCTCGTCCATGTCCAGTTCGGGCAGCACATCCTTCAGCACGTCGATGATGCTCCGCTTATAGTGCATCATCTTTTCCAGCGACACGAGGTCTGCATATATTTTTGTAATCCGGGAATCCACTTCCCGTGCGATTTCGAGCCGGTCGCTCGACCACAGCAGATGGTACACCTCCCCGGTCGGAGTCTCTTCCAATGGCGGGGTACGGGCGTATTCCGTCGTGATCTTGCACGAAGGGTGTTCCCGTGCAATCTCCGCAATACGGTCGTTCACCAGTTTCGTTTTCTCCGCGTCCGACAGGTTCGGGTCGAGTGTCAGCACGTCGGCTACATACGTGTCGGTATATTTCGTGGTCAGTTCCCAACTGATCTGCACGATGGCACGGTGTATCTTGATACCGAGGAAATATTTCGGTTTGCGGGCTATCGAGACCGTCGCCTTGAACGTGATGACCCCGTTGATGTTCGGCATGGTCGCCTTACGGACATAGGTGTAGCCGTTCCACGCCCCGCCGTCCTGCCATGACAGGCTGTAAGCCGTCTTACAGTCCTGCATGATGGCCGGTATGCGGTAATAGTCGTCCGTTGCCACATCGTTATCGCCCGCCGCCTCGGCTTTTGCGTCGGTGTATTCCCGTTGTTTCTTCTGCCATTCGGACAGCTCGCTTTTCAGGCGGTCTATCTGTGTTTTGTTCGCATTGTACTGCTGTCGGTACACCGCCGCATCTTCCACGCTCGCCTCGGCGATTTTTTTCAGCAGGTCGGCATTCTCATTCTCCAACGCATTGATTTGCGACTGAAGGGCGGCCACCTGGTTCTCCGCCTCCTGCAGCATGGCGTCCAACTCGGACAAGTCCAATTCGTTCTCCGTAACCGTGGTCTGCATGGCACACTCCTTTGAATGGGCGTTCAGGGATTTGCCGCACTTTCTGCACTTGTACTGCGTCGTGCCCTGACCAAGCGTAGCCCCGTCCGAGCAGGTTACGCTGATGGTCACGCTCTCGCAGCCCTGCAACTTCGCAGCGTCCGTCGCCTGATAGTAGTTCCGCGCATCGGATGCGATATAGTAAGTATAACCCTCCTCGTTGTCGTTGAACTCCAAGAGGCGGGCATTGAGTTGCGCCTTGAACGTGTTCAGGTCCATCGAATAGGAATCGAACACCTCCTCGTAAATGATTTCCTCCCGGTTCCAGCTTTTCTTCACATGGATTTCATAGGCATAGGCTTTCTTCGTCTGTTTGCCGCCCCGACTGATGATGTAACCGTTCTGCCAGTAGTCGATGGTGTAGGTATAGCCGTCGTTCTGACTGTTGAGCAGCTGAACCCGGCTTCTCGACCAACCGGCGTACCGTTCCGAATTGGCGAGAACCTGCTCCCGTTGCGAGGCATTGGGATAGAAGCCGGGATCGGTCGTCTCGAAACGTGTCCACTCTCCGCCGTTCAATATGCTGTTGTCGTCCGTCGGCGGGTAGTAATCGCACAGGGCGATACTCCCTTGCTCGCGACGGGCGATATACCACCGTTGCGTGTAGTAGTTTCCCGCTGTCTTGTCCAGATAATCTGTCATCCACGAGGTAAGGTCGTAGTTGCTGAAATCGAACAGTCCCGCCACGTTGTCCTCTCCGCCCACCATATCAATCAGCAGACCTCCGAGGTCATGTTCCGCCTGCTCGAAGAGCGCACCGTAATGGTCATACAGGTCGATGACCTTGCTGACCCTGCCGCCCATCAGATCATGGAAAGAACTGGTCTGCAGCAGGACGTCACCGATATTTCCGATACCAGCCGAGGCGAGACCGACACCCATGTTGTAGAGGTTGTCGATGTCGTGTTGCAGGTTCTCTTTCGTAAAGTTACCCGGCACGCTGGCGAGATCGTCCAACATACGTTGCCAGTCGATGTCGCCCACTTCCGAGAGTTTCAGCAGAGGGGCGATGTTTCGGTTGATTTCCAGAAACACGATGTCCGAAAAGCCCAGCGTGCTGTTCGTCACCACACTCTCGAACTGCATACACAGACTTTTCGTCTCGTCGCAGATTTTCATCAGGTAGCTGCCCCAGTAGATAGCCGTTTGAGGCGAGCGGAGCATCAGTTTCGCCACCACCCATATCTTCGGCATGATTTTCTCCGAGACCATGCGGTAAATGCGGCGGTAGTAGTAATTTTCTGTACTGCTATTCCAGATACCGAGGTCGGAAAAGGCTTTATGCTCCAAGAACTTGGAGGCAAAAATCCCCGCCGTAGTCACTTCCGCCGCATTGTAGTGCTTGAGAATGTCATCGACCTGCTCCCGGTAATAGCTTTCCGCCACGGCTTCCGTACCGAAAGCGGTAGCCATTGCCGCCACCGTGCGTGCGTCGTAGTTCACGCTGTAATACTGCGCGTGGACCTGCTGCACAACGGCGAGCGACAGGAGTATAAGGATAAGTGACAGCCGTTTCATCATGGATTCCTCTCCGGTTAAAAACAGATATCCGTCAACGGTGCGTCATGCCTCTTAGTGCACGTATCAGTCCGTCGGCCTCATATACGGCGGAATTTGCCACCAGACGGTGATGTATGAATACCTCCTTGGCGATCTCGTACCTGCGTTGTTCCCACTTCGCCTCTTCTTCCTCGTCCTGTACGGAATTTTCTATGCCGGCGTATTCGTCCAGTTCCTTACCGAGCATCCCCAACCGGAGATTGTATCTTTCCAGAACATCCTCTATTTCCTCAATGCTTTTTCTTCCCATGTCGCGTACCCTTACCAAGTCCTTTCCGGGCCATTGGCACAAATCCCGGATGGTCTTGATGTCGAACTCACGGAATATCCGCTGGATACGGGCTTCATATTTGCTCCCGAACTCAAGTGTCTTTACACTTTGGCTAATGTCTATCTTTTCCATTTTTGTAATTAATGATTTGATTGTTATTGTTTTACATGAAGGTTCAATACCTGCCCGGCCTCGTTGACCTTTTGGGCGAACGGCAGGGACTTCCCGATACCGCTGGCGTTCCAGTCCCGGCAGTACGCCTCAATAGCTTCCTGATGACTGCACCGCAGTTCCCGTTTATAGAGTTTCAAGGCTTCTTTCTCCGCCCGCTCCGTGGTGTAGGTCATGTAACATTCTCTTGGTTCTTCTACACCGTACACGCCGCTGGTCGTTCCCCGGCGGATGAACACCTCGCGGAAGAAACTGCGCCCTTCCTTGTTTTCCAGCCGGTTGATGGTGAATATCTTCTTGCAGTCCACGTCAGTAAGGCCGAGGATAGCCTTGATTTCATCGAACCGCTCACGGAACTTGCTCTGGTCGAGCAGCATCACCACGTCCGAGTTGTTGATGATGGCTTCCTTGACGATAGGGCTGCCGATGATGTCCTGTATCTCCTGTGTCACCACGCCGACCGAAGCCCAGAACTTACGGGCCGTCTTGTACATAAACTTGATGTATTCGGCCATGAGCGGGCTGGCAATCGCCTTCCACGCTTCCTCTATGACCAGGACTTTGCGGTTCTTCTTGATACGCATCTTCTGTAAGAATACGTCCATGATAATCAGCGTGACAAGAGGGAACAGGAGAGGATCATCTTTTATACTGTCGATTTCGAAGACGATGAACGTCTCATCAAACAGTGAACTGTCCATGTTCTCGTTCAGCGTCTTTTCATGATTGCCTCCCCGGTAGAAGTCCTTCATCATGTAACGGTACGTCGAGATGTCGATGCCCGAAATGTGGTTCTCGGTACAGATGTCGGGGATGCGCTGCACGGAAAACTCATAGAACGAGTTGAACGACAGCTCTTCCACTTTTAGCTCCTTACGGCGGCGTTCCATCTCGTCGATCATGCGCTCGATACGCCCGGCCCGCTCTCCTTCGTCCTCGTCCCGCTTCTCGGTACGGTTACGGTCGTCGATGAGCAGCCCCTTACGCAAATCCTCCCGTTGCAGGGGCGTGAAGCCGTCGAAACCGTTGAAATAGGTGTCGTAATACTCCGTGATGACCTGTTCTATCAGGCGGTCCTCCGTCTTCGTGACCGTACCCTGCAAGCCTTTCCAGATGAGCAGTACGAGGTTTTTCAGGAAGCCCGTTTTCTCCACATTCATTTCAACCCGGTTGATGCGGAACGGGTTCATGGTAATCGGTCTTTCCTCGGTATAGGAAATGTACTTGCCGCCGAGGTATTCGCAAAGGCCCTCGTAGCTGTTACCCGTATCGACCATCACCACGTCTGTGCCCTGCTCGTACAACTGGCGCACGACAGAGTTCATGTGGAAGCTCTTGCCGCTGCCCGAAGGCCCTAAACAAAAGAAATTCGAGTTGTCCGTCAGTTTGTTTTTCCCTTCCTTTCCCGTGATGTCGATAGCTACCGGCACGCCTTGGCGGTCCGTGTAGTAAATTTTCAGCGGTGTTTCTTCGCTGTGCTGTATGTGCTCCTTATACATCAGGCACACCGCCGCGTCACCCAGCGTCAGGAAGCGGTCATAGTCCTCGTTCATGCCGTAGCAGTTACCCGGAAACGAGTTTACGAACAGTTCCAGCTGGTTGTACGCCCTTTTGGAAATATGGATACCCATACGTCCGAAAGCATTCTCCAAATGGTTCGTGCATTTTTGCAGGTCCGTACCAGTCGGTACGGCGACAATCAGGTTGAAATGAGTGTACACGAGCTGCTTGCTTTCCCGCGCGATGACCTCCTGTACCCGCTTGATGTCCTCCACGGCCATCTGGTTGCTCGGATTGGGAATACTGGCGTGCCGGTTCTTCTTTTTGTCCAGCAGGGCCAGTTCCCTTTTCTGATTGGGCAGGAAGACAATCTGGTTATAGATGACAGCCTCCGCACTCGGAATGCTGTCAATGGCAGCCAGCAGGTCCACGGGCATATCCGTGTTATTGACCTCTATATTGGTATAAGGTCTTATCAGTGAAGGCAGTGCGGCGCAGTCCACATCGACAAGACTATATACCTTGCAGCGTTTGTCGCCCATCGAGACTGTCTCGTCGTCTGCCTTGAAGTTGGTCATCGACACGATCCGGTCCTTGAAGTTCATGGCGAAATAGCGGTCCACGTATTCGCTCGCCTCGGCTTTGTTCAGGAACTTGGCCTGTACCCCGGCATCGTGCAGCTGGTCATGCACTTTGCGGATCTTGACCAGAAAATCGCGCCACTTCTTGTTGTCGAACGAGAACAGTCGGCTCTTCTTCGCCTCCTGTGTGATAGTCAGGTAACACACGCTGTCCGTGTAGTTGCGCCCCTTGAAGTAACGGAAGTAGGCCGACGAGAGGAACTCGTGTTTGTCGCCCGTCTCGTTCTCGAACTGTTTCCTGACGAAGATGTCCTGTTTGTGCAGGGCATATCCTTCGCCGAGCGTCTGTGCGAGGGCGGTGAAAAGGTGCGTGAACTCATAGTAGCTGTCAATGTTCGCGCAGTATTTTTGCACGGGGTTCTCTATTTTCAGGATAGCAGAATATTCGCCCGTCTTGGTATAGAGCACGCCCACGCCGTTCGTCTCTTCCACGGAAAAATAGATGTCCTGAAAGATACGCTTGCGCTTGCCTCCGGTACCGAACGCATAGACCGACAGGGCCATGCCGGCACACAAGGCGATAAAAAGTAGAATGATGTACAAAGTCATCTTAAAATACGATAAAAAAGGCCGGGCCGCCCGGATTTCAGGCGGCCGGCCCGCGTTCAACATTCAACAAGACCACACGTTGCCCGTGATGGTTTTTCTTTTCTTCTCACAGCTTCTTCGAGTGGGCGTAGATATACACCCCGCGCCCGTCTTTCTTGGTATGCAGCCCTTTCCGCTGTTTGAGCATGATAAGGGCGATACCCGTCGAGACGACCGCAACCAGCACGACCAGTCCGACCACGAACCCTGCGAGACAGTAGGCGATGATAAAGCCGACGATGGCTCCGCCGGCAACGCCTGCCGCCCAGTAGATATAGCGTCCCTGGATGCCCATGAACTCCAAAGGCCGTTGAAGACCTTTGAACAGCGGGTAGTCAGGGTAGCGTTCGTCCTTGCCTTTCATCGTGCGGAAGGTTTATGCGCCGATACCGAAGAACATCGGAAGTGCTTGTGCGGCAGCGATTAAGAAAATACATGCGCCCACGACCATCATGATTTTCTTCTTCACGTCCTGTTCCTCGTTGTTCATGGCGATGTACACCGAGATAGCGCCTACGATAGCCACAACACCGGCAATGGCGTAACACAGTTTGACCATGATGGGAACGTACTTGGCGATTTCCTCCGTCACGGTAGCCAGTGCAGTCGTACCGGCGGAATAATCGCCTGCGGAGTTCTGGGCCATGACGGCCGTCGTGCCACACAGCAACATCAGTGTGAGCATCTGTACTTTTTTAGCAGAAAACATTTTTTTCATTTGTCTTTTTGTTTTTTGAAACATGATTATTTATTTTAGGGTAAGTATTGCAGTTCTTTCGAATCGTTATGGCGGTACTTGATTCCTGCCTCCCGTTTCTATATGCGATAGCCGAAAAAGGCAGGAAAGACGAGGAACGCACCGATCAGGAACAGGCACGCGCCCACAAGCGTTACGACGGACTTGGTAATGCCGTCCTCGCCCGTGTTCATCTTTACGTAAATCTGGAATCCGGACACAATCACACAAATCCCGGCGATGGCACAACAGAGAGCTTGGACGTAAAACATCATTGTTACCACGTAGTCGTGCATCGTCGCCAGCGCATCCGCACCCCAACTGTAATTCACGCTGCCGCTTTTCGCCAGAGCTGAACAGGGGATGATGGAACAAAGCGCACATAGTATCTTTTTCGTTTTCGACATCTTACAGCTTATCTTTGACCGGTCTCCATTTCAGGCAGGGACGGTTGTCCAAGCGTCCTTTGGAAATCAACGCCTTATACATCTCTTCGTCGGTAAAGCCGTCGGACAGGTAGGGAGCGATCTCTTCCATCTGCGCCTCCGCCTTGGCCTTCAGCCTTTCAAGCCGCTCTTTCGCGGCTGCCTCCTTTTTCCCTGTATCGCCGTCTTGTACCGCAGGCGGGGCAGCTACGGCTTCCGTGTCGCATGTCTCATTTCCGATACTAAACCCGGTCTCGTTCTCCGAAACCTCGACACTCTCTTCCGTGGCATCCATCGGACCGAGGTCGAAAACTTCTTCGTCGGTCTTCTCCGTTCCCTTCTTTCCATACAGGTCACGGGTAATATTGACCGCGTAATAGACGATGTACAGCACCGTCAGTACAAGGGCGAATATAAAGTATGAACTCATCTGTTTTAAGTATGAAATTAAACTTTAATTGAACTTTGAAAGTACAAAAGCAAAGAAAAGTATTATATTTGATATAATGAAAACTCTTTATATCAAACAATATTTTATTACGTAGAAATAAGTATGAAACATATAAATTGAACTTTAATTTCATACTTTAAGGCGAATGTACCGGGAAAAACGGGCATAAAAAAAGCCCTCCGGGAGGAGAGCTTTCAAGGGAGGGGTAACGATAATGCCTTACCGTTTCTTTCCGCGCAGGTAATCGTTCAGGTCCTTGTACTCGTGATAACGGAGTGCTTCGTTGTGCACCCGCTTGCCGTACATGCCGGCGATGGTCTCTTCCGTTTTCTGTCCGGCGAGATCATTGTCGAGATAACAGTGTATTTCCTCGTACACCTGCAAGTGTTCCAAAGCCTTTTTCAGGTTGTTCACCGAGTTCATCACGAGGTAATCGCAAGGTGCGCCGATGCAGACCGTATCATCACCCGTCTGTTTCAGCGTCAGGTAAGAGAGAAAATCCATGAAGCCTTCGAACACGCAAACCCGGTTCTGTGCTTCACTATGAGAATGCCTGATGACAGAGATGTCCTTACACCGGATACAGCCCTTATAATAAGGATTGCGAACCTCGTACCCGCCCGCCACGTTACCGAAGGCAAGGGCGAAGTAGCGCCGTTGCCGCAATTCATAATGGACCTCCCGGCAGAACATGCGGCCGATGTCTCCGTCGATTCCACGGGAATGAAGGTACGAGAGCAGCGCATGGTGCTGCAACGGTACGACGAGCACGTCCTTCATGTCGGCTTCGACGGGTCGGGGCGTTGTCCCCGGAATCCGCACCCTTTGTATCGGGATAGCGTTCTCGTGCTTCCCTATATAGGCAAGCACTTCGCTCACGCTGTCCGTCTGGTAAAGGTGTTTGCCCAGTTCCACAAGGTCTCCGCCCGTCGCTGCGCCAAAGTCATACCATTCGTTGAGCCGGTCATTGACCTTGAACGACGGGGTACGCTCATTGCGTAGCGGCGACAAATACCAGTATTGTTTCGATGTTACACTCTGGGGGTGGTAGCCGAGACTGGCAAGATAGTCCACGATACGCAGTTGTTTTGCTTCCGCTATGGTCATGTCATTTTCTTTTCACTTGTTTTCAAAAAACGGTTTACTTTGGTTTTTCTCCTATATATACCCGGACCAAAGTAAACTAAATTATTTTTCACCTTCTGCGTCCTCGCATTCTTCGTCGAAAAGCAAGGCTTCGGTCGGGGTCACATCGTAATAAAAGAGCTTGTCCCGTTTGACGATCAGCTTCAGGTTTTCCGTCAGGTACTGCAGCAGTTTTATCATGACGCTGCGTCCCCGTTTGAACCCGATAGCCTCATAGGAAGCCATGAGAGCCTGCAGTACGTTCTCGAAACCTTTGATGGGCCTGTCCCCGAAAGCGGCGGAAAGCGCCTCCCGGTGCTGCTCGATGGACAAATCCATGAAGCTGCTCCGGGCCTTCGGTCTCACGCTGCCATCAAACGAATAGTTATCCACCATGACCGGCAATCCTTCGTCATCAACGGAAAAAGCAAACGGTTTGAACTCCTTCTCGCGGATATGCAGCGCATGAACTTCACTGATAACGGGATTCTCCGCACTCTTGGTGATGACCAGCACCGTTTCCGCCTTATTGCTCATTTCCGTGCCGATATGCCCGCGCACATTGTTGTCGCCTTTATTCAGGTGCAGCACACAATGGATATGCAGGTCGTATTTCGACGACCATTCCATCATCTTGTTGATAACCTCCACCGATTCGCTGGTGCTGTTGATGTCGAGCATCAGGTCGCGGATGCCGTCAATGATGACCAGCCCGTACCCTTTGTTCTGTCGCAGAGCGTAGTCGATGACCTCAATACGCACGGCCGGCGTGTATTCCCGCAGGCAAATGAAATCGAGATTCTCGTTGTCGGTTGTGGTGGGCAGTCCCGCCAGGCGGAGAATACGTTCCAACACGTTATGGCAATGGAAACGGCTCTGTTCGGTGTCCACGTACAAGATCCTGCGCTTGCCTTCGGGCAGATGCGCCCGGTAGTTCAAAACCTGCCGGCCCGCCAGTGACGCAGCGACAATAGCAGAGACATTAAACGTCTTTTTCGCCTTCGCCTTACCCGTCGAAGCGCTAAAATTGCCGAGCGTCGCTATGGTGGAGTTGTCGATCCATATAATCTGGGGCGGAGTCACGTAGGTGTCCGTGGCCTTTATCTGCGATGCCGTGAGAATATCCGACAGGCGATTCTCGTCCAGTTCCGCCCACGAGTTACGGTCAGTTCTTTTTTCGTTTTCCATAGCGCTTCTGGTTAAAGAACGGTTGGGTTGCGGATACTTCCGTCGCCATACGCATGGCATCGTCCACCGTAGGTTCGTAGTTTTGCAAGAGCCATGCGTCCAGCTCTTCCTTCGCGAAGTAAAGCATCTTGCCGCGAGGTTTGTAGTGCGGGATTTCCTTGTTCGATGTGAGTTTGTACAACATACTTTCGGACACGCCGATATACATGCACGCCTCTTGAAAAGTGAAGACTTTCTTGGTCGTGTAAATGGTATTTTCCAGTAAAGCCACACGCTCCAACAGACCTTCCACCGGTTCCAACTTCTTGAGAACCGCTTCTATGGCGGTCAGCCGTTCGCTTAACCGCTCCATGAATGTTGTTCTGTTTTGCATAAAATACATGTTAAAATTAGACAATGGAGAGTTACCTCCGTTATGCAGCGCGCTAACGGAGGTCAAAGTTATGTGATGTGAACCGGACAGCCGGAAATTCCGGCATGATACTATGCACGTATCACGGCAACTATCACTGTTTTATCTTTCACATACTTGGCTTTTTGGCACTTCGTGTCATATTTTCAGCCGACTGATGGCTTTTCGTATGCCGAGGTTTGCCGATGTAATGTTGTTCCTCGCCGCAGAGAGGGCAGACGAGAGGCTTGAAGCGGTAACATATCTTGTGCCGTCTTTGGACAACAGGAACCGCCCCTTGTCGAGAACCGACTGCCAGTGAGGTAGGATAAAGGTGTTTTCGAGCAACGCATCGAACAGAACCGCCACATGGCGGATATTGTTCACACGTATACAGAAATTCTCCTTGCAGGCAAAAAGCGCTTCCATGTCCTCGATGCGGAGAGTGGAAACGCAAAACAGATGATAAGCGTTGGCGCAAGCCACAATACCTGTCATCTGTTCACGGGAAAAATTGCAACCAAAGGAGAGAGGTGGAGCGTTTCTGGAATCTTCTATACGTGAAGAGTCGAACCATACTCCGGCAATGTCGTACTTTTGTTTCAAGGCCATGCACTCCTCGAAAGAAAATGTTTCTGCGGTAAAGAGGCTTTTGACGAGACTTGTACAATCGAGCAACAGCCCTCTGATGATATGAATGTTCATTTCATGGTAATTCCTGCAAACCGCACTGTTGCAGTCGATGTACCGGTGGCTGTTTATAAAGTCATCCACGTAGCGGCCATATCGTTTGCCGCCTGTCATGACGTCTTGAAGATAAAGCTCCCTTGCTTCGGAGAGCAACTCGTAAAATTCTTCCGCTACATCCTGTTCCGTAGCGAAGTGGTGCAGATGTGGTCTCCCTTCAAAAAAAGAGAGGACCTGTTGTTTTGTCCTTTCATGTCGAATTGTTTTTTATGGGTTTATACTTATTATAATAGTGGCATTACTTCGACCATTTGAAATATCGGAGAAAAGCCGGAAATATTTACCTTAAATTGAATTTGACATGTATGACTACATCAGTCGAATAGGCCGTTAACCAAATTGACTGCTTCGTCTTTTTTCTGGTTGATGATTTTGGCGTACACCTGTGTCATTCTCACGGAGGTATGGCCAAGCAGCTTCGATACGGTATAGAGATCCGCACCGAGCGTCAGCATCATGGTCGCGAATGTATGCCGGGCGAGGTAAGTAATATTTAGAAATGCAATAAAAAACAGAATGGTGCGAATTAAACGTAAATCGTTTATAATTAAGCATTTTACAAGAATTGCATGATAGTCAGACCTGCAAAATAAAACAAAATATTGCAGCGTTTCAGTTACCAGACTGTTAGCCGCCTGTTTCGGAAACAACGGCAGGTAACCGGATTTTTACCGGTAGAGGCAGAACGGATTTTTATTCACTGTTTATCAATGTTTTGCATACCAAAGAACGCTTTTGAAAGGAGTATTTTTACAACCTAAAAAAGAGCGTATGAAAGTGGAAAAATTCAAGGTATTGCTCTACCTGAAAAAGAGCGAGCCGGGCAAGACCGGCAAGGCCCCGATCATGGGACGGATCACCCTCAACCGCACGATGGCGCAGTTCAGCTGCA
>OLRD01000056.1_pt1 | contig 99340 bp, 85 predicted proteins | sample 1672051 | NCBI WGS metagenome assembly OLRD01 (sample SAMEA3136640, study PRJEB25190) | human gut metagenome | biome: human gut; feature: human-associated habitat; material: faeces | place: Austria | collected 2013 | reverse complement strand
TGCAAATTGACGCATATCATTGATGTAGAAAAATTAGAGATTGTAATCAAAAATAATAAGGCTTTTGCGTGCAGCTTATGCTATGCCTAATAGCGTGAGCTCATGCAAATTTCTGTATTGGGCTTTGTCAGAGCCTCCATCCGAAATAGCGTGAGCCTCACGCTTTTCATTTGGAGTATCAAGGTATGGCAAAGTTACAGGTTCTGATAGCAATGACATTGAACGGTTTCGTCCCCGCACGGAACGATTCCCTGCTGCAATGGATACAAAACAGCGATGACGGTTTCCCCTACTGGCGGGGCCGGTCCACCCGCATGTTGTATCCGGGCTATCCGCTAGTCGACCTCATCTGTGACAAGGAACAGTCTGCACCCTCTGACATATATCTGGCTGAAATCTATGACGACAGCGGCGCAGAACTGCTGCGGGGACTGTCCCTGTACCGCCTGATAGATGAGATGGTCATTTTTCTTCTTCCGGTAATCAGTTCCGAAACGGTTCCCGTATCAAAACATATCTCCACGGACAAATGGGAACTGGTCAGGACAAAAACATTCAGAAACGGGATCTGCCGCCTTACTTATCGCAAAACATTGCAATAAAAGATTGCACGCTCTTGCATTTGCAATACTTCCATCAGTCTCGTTTTTATGGGGCTGATTTTTTATTTCTCTATTATTCAGCGACTTGCCATGTTTTTATGTGGCAATATGCTCCATTGGTCCATGTTTTGGCCTATATCATAATGAAACCTGTTGCGCAACACGGTGTAAAAAATGGAATTATTACACTAAAAACAGAATTCATTATGATACAGATAGACAGGGAGACATTCCAGATGATGCTCCACCAGATAATGGAACGGTTTGACAGGATAGATGACAGACTGAACCGCATGAACAGGCAGACGGCCGCCCTTGAGGGTGACAAGCTGCTTGACAACCAGGATATGTGCGAACTCCTTGGTGTTACCAAGCGTACCCTTGCACGCTACCGCCAGAAGAAGCTCGTCACATACTACATGATTGACGGACGTACCTATTACAAAGCTTCGGAAGTCCAGGACTTCCTGAACAAAAAGGGAAAGGTGCTGCCTGCGAAAATAAAAAAGGAACTCGGTCTTCAATCCTAATAAAATGACGGTATGGAAATTATATGTATGGAAAAACAGACCTTTGACGAATTGGTTGTCCGCCTCAGCCTGATTGAGAAAAAAGTCTTCGGTCTATGTAGTCAGACCAAAGACGCGGGACTGAAAAAATGGATGGACAATCAGGAGGTATGCGGGGTTCTCCGAATATCCAAGAAAACACTTCAGGTATATCGCGAGAAAGGACTGTTGCCTTTCACCCGGATCAAGAACAAGTTCTTCTACAAACCGGAAGATGTACAAAGCCTGTTGGAATCAAGTTATCACCCACAAAAAAGAAAGCCATGAGTTACGATCTTATAAACAGAAAAGACCAGCGGATTGATACTATTTTCAAAGGGCTGGAAAACATGGAGCGCATGATAGACGCAATACGGACGGCTCCAAGGCCCGCATTTCACGGTGATTATTTCCTCACGGACGAGGAACTTTCAAAGCTGTTGAAAGTAAGCCGGCGTACCTTGCAGGAATACCGGACCCTCGGTGTGATACCTTACTATCTTGTGCAGGGAAAAGCCCTTTACAAAGAGTCAGACATACAAAAAGTTCTTGATGACGCTTATAAAAGATGCAGGGAAGAACAGCGATGGGTATGAAGCAAAAGTAAAAGAAACGGCCTCTTTACAAGGTCGTTTCTTTGTTGTCGGACAATTGGTATCCGAATCTCCTTCTTCGTTTCTTGACAATAACATCTTCTTCATACAGACCAGGAATCCGATCCATTCCGGCTGCTTTCAGCCGTTTCATGTCCTCGTCCACTTTCCTGTCAGTCACTTTGGCGTAAAGCTGCGTGGTCTCAATACGCATGTGCCCCATCATTTTGCCGACTGTCTCGATTGGAACACCCAATGAAAGGGTTATATGGGTTCCGAAATTGTGTCGTGCAACATGGAATAAGATAGGCAAACAGAGCACCGGAAACGAGAAGAAATGATAACGTAATCCATTGAAAACTAATCATTTCTCTATATTCTTCCACTTGTGAAAAAAGCAGGAAAGTGGAGATTATTGAAGATGTTCAGTTACCAAACCGTTAGCCGGTCAGTTACCGAAAGGAAACGAGGTAACGCGAAGTGGATCGGATAATTTAAAACGCCGATATATTGCACTGATTATCATTGTTTTGCATACCGAAGAACGCTTATAAAACAGGTAATTTTGCAACTAAAGTTATAAGCGTATGAAAGTAGAAAAATTCAAGGTTTTGCTCTACCTCAAAAAGAGCGGACTGGACAAGTCGGGCAAAGCCCCAATAATGGGACGCATCACCGTGAACCGGACGATGGCGCAGTTCAGCTGCAAGCTCTCCTGCACTCCCGGGCTGTGGAATCCCCGTGAAAGCCGTCTGAACGGCAAGAGCAGGGAGGCGGTGGAAACAAATGCGAAAATCGACAAGCTGCTGCTTGACATCAATGCCGCCTTCGATTCCCTTCTGGAGCGCAAGGGGGATTTTGACGCCGCTTCCGTCAAGGATGCCTTCCAGGGCAGCATGAAAACGCAGATGACCCTGATGAAAATGCTGGATGCCCTCAGGGATGAGGTGAAGAGCCGTATCGGGATAGACCGGGCAAAAGGTACCTATCCGGCATACGACTTTACCTGCCGTACCATGCGCGAGTTCATTGAAACCAAATTCAAGACGAAAGACCTGGCCTTCGGGCAGCTTACGGAACAGTTCATCCACGACTATGAGAATTTCATCCTTGACGAGAAAGGGTATGCCGTGGACACCGTACGGCATTACCTGGCAATTCTCAAGAAAACGTGCAAAAGGGCTTATCAGGAAGGACACTCCGAACGGTTTATGTTCCAGCACTATGTCCTTCCGAAACAGACCGTCAAGACCCCCAAGGCACTGAGCCGTGAAAGTTTCGAGAAAATCCGTGACGTGGAGATAGCCCCGCACCGCACGACCCACCGTCTGGCAAGGGACCTGTTCCTCTTCGCCTGCTATACCGGGGTCGCCTACAGCGATGCCGTGACCGTCACCCGGGAAAACCTGTACACCGGCGAGGACGGCAAGCTATGGCTGAAATACTGCCGTAAAAAGAACGAGCTCCGCGCAAGCGTGAAGCTTCTGCCGGAAGCCGTCGCCCTGATAGAGAAATATCATGATGACAGCAGGGATACGCTGTTCCCGATGATCCACTATCCGAGCATGAGAAACCACATGAAGGCGCTGGCCGTACTGGCAGGGATAAAGGAGAACCTGTGCTACCATGTCGGACGCCACTCGTTCGCCTCACTCGTCACCCTTGAAGCGGGCGTTCCGATAGAGACCATCAGCAGCATGCTGGGGCATAGCAACATACAGACGACCCAGGTCTATGCCCGCGTCACCCCGAAAAAGCTCTTCGAGGACATGGACAAACTCATCGAGGCTACCGGAGATTTGAAACTTGTTCTATAACCCATAAACAATGAGAATCATGAGAAGTACCTTTTCCATACTGTTCTATATCAACCGCGGCAAGATAAAGGCTGACGGAACCACGGCGGTCATGTGCCGCATCACCATAGACGGCAGGAACACCGCCATCACCACCGGGATATGCTGCAAGCCGGAAGACTGGAACGCCAGAACCGGAACCATACGCACGGTAAGGGAAAACGCCAGACTGCAGGAGTACCGGAAGTATATCGAACAGACTTACGAGGAAATTCTGAGGACACAGGGTGTCGTCAGTGCGGAGATTATCAAGAACCGGGTGACAAGGCAGTTCGTCGTTCCGACACACCTGCTCCGGATGGGTGAGATAGAGCGTGAACGTCTCAGGATACGTAGCAGGGAGATCAATTCCACCTCCACCTACCGGCAATCCCAGTATTTCCAGAAGTACCTGACGGACTATCTTGCTTCACTGGGGAAGAAGGACATCGCCTTTGAAGAAATAACGGAAGACTTCGGCAGAAATTACAAGGCATTCCTTATCAGGAACAAGAATTTCAGCACCACGCAGACCAACCGCTGCCTCTGCTGGCTGAACCGCCTGCTGTATCTTGCCGTGGACAACGAGATCCTGCGCACCAATCCGGTGGAGAATGTCGAATATGAGAAGAAAACCGCGCCCAAGCACAAGTATGTCACCCGTGAAGAGATGAAAAGGATACTGGCCATGCCCCTGAATGAAGGACGTGCGGAACTGGGCAGGCGTGCATTCATCTTCTCCTATTTCACCGGGCTTGCCTATGCCGACATCAAGCAGCTCCATCCGTGCCATATCGGGACGACGGCGGAGGGTCGGCGGTTCATCCGCATCAACCGGAAGAAGACCGGGGTGGAAGCGTTCATCCCCCTGCACCCGATAGCCGAGCAGATACTGTCCCTGTACAATACCACCGACATGCACAGTCCCGTGTTCCCGTTGCCGAGCCGGGATTCCATCTGGCACGAGATACGGGAAATCGGCGTGATCCTGGGCAGGCACGATGACCTTTCGTACCATCAGGCCCGGCACGGGTTCGGGGTCCTGCTCATTTCAGAGAGCGTATCCATCGAGAGCATAGCCAAGATGATGGGACACTCCAATATTTCCACCACACAAGGGTATGCCAGAATAACGGAAGAGAAAATTTCAAGGGAAATGGACAGACTGATGGAAAAGAGAAGCCGGAGCCGCACACATTCCGGCTCTGACAGCCAATAACCATTTCGCAGCCGCCTGCTTCCTCGCCGTCCATGAAGTTAGTACAGACTTCATTGAAAGTGAAAAGGTCGGGCGGCCGTGCCGTTTCGGGCAGAATCTTCCTTTGCAGGCAAAGCGTATTCAGCCCGAAAACCTTTCCCCTTTCACGTCTGTACAAGGAAGGCTGACGGCAGCGGAAACAAGCGACCGACGGAAAAGTCGATACAACAAAAAAGGAACAGCATACAGACAGTAGGAAACTACCGGTCCGTATGCTGTTCTGATTGTTCTGATTTTCTATAGGAGGGCGTTTTTTGAAACACAATGAAAAAGGCAGGCGGCAAACTGCGCTCCCTCCAAAAAATCAATCCGTTTTTTCGACCACCTGCCAATACCCGCCCTTGTCCGGCTGAACTGCTTCTGTCTTCATTCGCTGTTTTCATGCTTAAAATTCTGAAATATAATGTATCACAAGTGATTTGACAATATACATTTAGCCGGTGTCCTCCTTATATCTGCTGCATTATGATTTCATTTTTGTATTACTTGCCATTGCCATTATTGTAAATGACATCCAAAAATTCTTCTGCAAGTCTTATATCTTTAATTCTTATAATATTGTCTTCTTCCGTCGGATAGCCAAGGGATATTGATACTGCCATACCAGACGGAGGATTTGTCCATAACACATGAACATAATGATAATTCAGGTACAATCTTTACGAACAACCCCTGTCTTCTGAGATAATCCGACTGCCCGTTTTCTGTCAATGTAAGAATGGCCACTTCAATACCGTCTCTTTGGAGTTCTTTCAAGATATTGACAAATTTATTTCGTTCCATATGATAGAGCTTAGGGGAAGATATCACAATGGATTGTCTTGAGGCTTTTAATTCTTTTATAAACGGATGACAGAATGTTATGCCGTTGAAAATCTGTTCTTCATGCGGAGACGACTGTAAACCTTCGGTTGCATCAAACAATGTCTGACAATCCTTGGAAAGTACCCGATAGCCGATGACGGAATAGCCTTTGAGCCTCTTGCGATACATGCTCTCACAGACAGGTTCGTGTATATCGATATAATCATAGATACGGACATCGGCTTTCCCTTCGTTCTCCCGGTGCAGACGGCCTGCATACTGGGCAACCAACCCTTTCCATGATATGGGGAGGGCTAAAAAGAGCGTATCAAGCCGGGGATAGTCAAATCCTTCTCCTACATATTTTCCGGTAGCGACTATTACAAGAGGGGAATTTTGCGGAATGTCATGCAATCCTTGCAGGATTTCACGCTTGCTTTTGGCTGTTCCTTCTCCCGTCAGTTGGATGACATGTGAGATATGCGGTTTTAACATTTCGGAAAGCAGCTTTACATGCGATGTCCTGCCGGTCAGGATAATCGGTGTCCTGCCTGCCGTTACTGCATTTAACACATCCTCCACGATGAGCGTATTCCGTAATTCAGACTCTGCAAGCGATTGTGACAATAAGGCGAACGACTGCCTGTTGTCAGTTACAGAGCGATAGGATGTGAATCTTGGAACAAGATAACGCTGGAATGACTGCTTCTGTATCTGGGTCTTGGCATCTGCCGAAAAGCGGATTGGTCCGCACTGCATGAAGATAATGGGTTGCAGTCCGTCCTTGCGGATAGGTGTGGCAGTAAGTCCATAGACATGATGTGCCGTAATATGTCTGAGTACATTCTCAAACGTTATGGAAGAAACATGGTGGCATTCATCCACGATCACCATCCCGTATTCCCGTACAAAAGGTCTTACCTCGCCATTTTCAAAACATGATTGCATAAGGGCGATGTCAATGACTCCGTGCAAGGTGTTTGAGGTTGAATCCAAGCAGCCTATGGGAGAAAACACTTTTTTCCTGCCACGTTTTCTTGACGTGGCAGGCTCGGCAAATTCTATCTCAAGAAAGTCGGTAAGGCGTTCGTGCCATTGCAGGAGCAGCGCTTTGGAATGTACCAGCACGAGTGTGCTTACCTTTTTTCGGGCAATCAGAGCAGCTGCTGTTACTGTTTTCCCAAAAGCGGTCGTTGCCGCCAATACCCCGTTCGTGTATGGCATTAAGGAATTGATGGCATCAAGTTGCTCGTCACGTTCCTTGCCCTTGAATGCAACGGCAACAGGCTTGCCGTGATTGGTTTCATCAATCATTTCATAAGCAACTCCAAGAGATTCCAGCATGGTTGTTACGGCATCCTCACAACCGCGGGGCAGGGCGAGGTAATCATCCGTAAAGTCAGCACGGCAAATAATACGCGGAATGTTATAGGTAGAGATGCGCATCGCTTGTTTGCTGTAAAATTCCGGATTTTTGAATGCGGCTATACGCTTGAGATGATTGGCCACCTTTTCGGATATGGAGTTTAGGGGGATGTATAGTCTGTCCAATTTTTTAACTTTCAGTTTTCCGTTAAAATCTTTCTGCGTGACATCCTGAGAGACAGGAAGCACCCAAGGCTTTGTTTCTGAAGAAGTTGCCAACGAACCGAAGTCTTCCTGTCTGTGCCGGGCCAATAACATGTCCAAGGCATGCTCATTAAGTTTTTTTGCATTGTATAAATAAGCCCATTGGTTTTTGAACTGAAGGAAGTTTTCATCCACAAAGACACTGTTCCCCATTTTCCGTGCCCTGCCTTGCAATGGAAGGGCTATCAGATTTCCGAATCCGCCTTCAGGCATCCTGTCCTGATTGGGGAAGAAACGGTCGTATGAATTGAAGGTAATATGTCCGTTGCGCTTCATGGCCTCAGTAAGGACGGCATTGCCTAATTTCCTGGCTTTACCGGCAGCAACCGGCTCTTCGAAAAATATCCACACATGCGCCCCGTTACCGGAGCGTGAACGTTCGATACTGTACGAAATTCCCCAATTCCTACAAACGGCAGTGAAAGCCAGCACATCTTCCTTATATCCGTGAGTGCAATTCTTGTCATCAAAATCAGCGCAAAGAAAAGAGCATTTATTGTCAGGGGTGACAGCATATAAACCTATAACATCACACCCGTATTCATCTTTTCCCTCCAGATGGCGGTAGATTTCCCGGCTTGTCAGAGGAGCAAGGTTGCGATTCGGGCAATCCGAGCACTTGTATCGTTTCTTGTCGCAGACTCCTCTTCGCCATTCATTGGTACAGACCGGTTGATAGCCTCCCTTTCCCGTTGTCCTGCTGAACCATCTTCGTGCAAAAACATCCGTTCTTCCCTTGAAAAAGCTGCTGAACAATGCTATTTTCTCATCAGGCGTGAAATTGACAGAAGGAAATATTACAGGAGAAAAAATCGGCTCCTTATCAGAGATTTCCGATGCGGAATACGCAATGCCGTGTTGAAGAAGAATTGATTTCAACTCTTCGTTCTCGGCAAGTAATGCATTATATTTCCCGACAAGCGTGTCGTATTTCTTTTGCAGCTCTTCCATCCCGTTATGCTGCCATCAGTCCGCAAAGCAAAGCGATTCCGAAACTTAGAAATGTTCCGGCAAGGACATATTCGGTTTTTGCTGTATCCGTATCCTTGAACCTCAATATGGATTTTGCGGCTATGATAAAACCGATTGCTTCATACCTGCCTATTATTACAAATATGATTGTGAGAATACGTTCCAGGTTTCCTATCAATGCTCCGGCATTTTTGATATTCTCACAGGATAGTGTTTCTCCGATTTGGTACCTTTTCAAAACCAGCTTGATCAGGACATTGGCGGGTTTGATGCACAACAGTACCGCCAGTATGAATAAAGGCATGGAGAAGTTCCCGGTATAATCCACAAATTGTACAGGCAATTCAGTGGTGATATCAAACTCGGTAGCCACAGCAGCCAATATTGCCAGATGTGCAGCCTGGTCAAGGACAAAACTCCACAATCCTTTGGGACAATAGGCTTTGACAAGATCAATGGCCAGATGTGACAGGGCAATGGTCAAGGCATAAAACCCGAAATCGCTGACCGGGACCAAAGCCCATGATACTACAGCTACAAGAAGCGAATGTACATACAGGAAGCAGCTTCTGAACTTCTTTTCCTCTTTCTGTGAGCAGTATTTGTCATTTTGCAGGTAGAAATCGGCTATGACGTGGCCCAACAGCAAACTTAAAAACAGCCAGCTATTCATATTCGTTAAAATTTATCTGTTCAAAATACTTCAAGGCTTCCTCTATGCAATACCATTTTGTAGCCGATGAAGCCTTGTTTACACCGGATTGTGATATTCCCAGATTTCGGGCTATATCCGTTTCCTTCAATCCAAGCAGTTTGTAATAAATGACCTCGCTTTGGCGCAGGGTCATGTCATTCATGATGGCATCGGTCAGCAATGCGATCGTCTGTAAGGGGCAGGATAATTGTCTTTTGCTTGTACATACAGACAAAGTTCCTTTATTCAAGGCATTCATTCCCTCAAGTGAACGCCCCGACATATAAATGGACTCGCCATCCCAAATGCCCTGTTCCGTGTCCACTATACGCATGTTTCCAATACCGATAGCCATCCTGATACCATATGTCTGAAAGCTCTTCGCTTTCCTGTTTTCTGTAATCGGGAAAGACTTGATGCATGATTTGATTACAAGAGCTATACGAAAGACATTGGATACATTCTGCATTACACATTCGATATAATCGCCTTTGATTTGACGACCGTAAAAATCCGGGTATTTTGTTTTGAGCAAAGCAAACAGTGCCTCTATCCTTTGCTTTAGTCTGATAGTTTCATCCACGGATAACGAAGTGGATGAAACTATATCTGCCGAAATGGTTGCAAACATATTACTATCTATTGTTTTGGCTGTAAATGTATGAATATAATTTGGCATAGCCAAGAAATATACCCTAAAAAGGGTGTAACATTACTATATACCCAATAAAGGGTGTATCAGTATTGCATTACAAAACCAATCCGCATCATTTAGTGAACCTGTGATGCGGATTCAGAAATGAAGAGTTGAACTTGGCGGATGCCCATAATATGGGGTAATATTAAAACCTGGTTCTTCCATTCTGATGGTACGCCTCCTTGTACCCGTCCATCAGGGTACGCTCTATGTCGGAGGCCCTGTACAGGATTCTGCCGCCTATCTGGATATAGGGCAGTATGCCGTTGTTTCGGTAATCCTGAAGGCTCCTGCGGCTGACCTTCAGTCTGACGGCCAGTTCCTTGTCGGTGTAATAGCGTTCCCCGTCCAGGGACGGCTTGTTGTTTTCACGTATTTTCTCCACCTTTTCCGAAAGGTCTTCCAGCGACGAGAGGAAAGCTCTCACGCGTATGTCGTTTTCCGGTGTAAGCAGCCGGATATTGCCATTGTCATTCATAAGTCAGATATCTGTTTGTTTGTTGGTTGGCTTGTTGGTTGGTTGGCTTGTTGGTCACATTGCATTTTCTTTCCTTGCCGGCTGTTATACACCGTTTCATTTCCGCCACGGGAAAGACGGCCTTCACGTCCTCCGGCCTGTAAATACACCTTGTGGCTTATTTTGGTGTAAGCCAGCGTTCCGTTCTCCCGCATCGTCTGCAAGGTTCTCGGACTGATGCAGAGCAGCCTGCACACGTCATCGCTGTCAAGCCATTCCTTTTCTCCCAAGTCCTCCTGTTCCCGGCAGAGCCGTTCCACCTTTTCCGCGAAAATCTCGAATCCCGAGAGCATCCTCTCGAAAGTTCTCTTGTCTATGATCACTACTTCCATATTCTTGTAATTTTAAGTTCGTTTGACATTGATTTTTCATGCAAAACGAAACGGTGGAATCAGGCTGTTCCTACCGTTTCCTGTGCGAAGGAAACAAAAAAACGGAAACAGTCAGCAAACCGGACGACACGTGTCATCGTCAGACATCCCTTTTCACCGCAAGAGGATAATTGCAGGCGGTAAAAAGCAGAAAAGGACACACTCATTTCTTTGAAGCAAAGGTAGCCGTTCCCCACCGGAGCGCAAGGCCGGGCCCTGCGGGTCGGCGGGGAAAAAATCATCCTCGCGCTCTGCGCTCCGGTATTTTTTCCTGCCGAGCCTTGACGCTTTTCCGGAGGGAGAACGGCTGTAAGGCATTCAAAGAAACAAGAGTGCCCGCACCACGGGCCGGATGTCTAACAGGTAAATGGAAAAAGAATATGGCAACAAAAGACGTGAAAGAATTTAACAGATGGTTTGACCGTTCATACGCAAGACTGAAAGAGAGACTCTCCATCTATGGAAAAATGGACGAGGACGCATTTCATGACGCCTATCTGGCTGTCAGGAAGCAGATAATGTTCTCAAGTGTCGGGATAGAAGATCCGGAGTCCTATTTCTTCGGATGCTACCGGAGAATCCTGCAGTCGGGCGCAAGGGATGAAAGCCGTTACGACAGCCCCGGAGACGAGTATTTCGCAAGACTGGGTGAGACGGACTGCGCGGAAGAGACAGAGGAACGGGAAGAGATGCTGACCGGATGCGACAGGCTGGTAAGGGACATACAGAAGTTCCTCAGGCGGCATTTCTCCTATGAGGATTACAGGATATTCATGCTGCGGTTCTACGAGACCGGAAGCTCATTCCGCACCATAGCCAGGCACATGGGCGAGAAGACCTCGGTGGTGACACGCAGGGCACAGGCGATGATGGAATCCATCCGGGCAAACAGGAAGTTCATCGTCCAAAGAAGATTGATCATGGCCGGCGAGGCGGCATAAAAGACAATAAATGTATCACTCTAAATAGAATCGATTATGAAACTGACAGTTTATGACAAGAGCAATTCCCATCCGGCACTGACCTACAAAGGCAAACGGATCATCACGGTATGCCGTGACGGCAGCATGTACCTGAGCCGGATACTGAGCAGGGAACTGAGCCTGCACGCAGGAAACAGGCTGTGTATCGCCAGGGACGAAGACAGGCCCAAGGACTGGTACATGTTCGTCTCGGATGACGAGAACGGCTTCACGATCTGGAACGACCCGCGTTGCGCCCGCTTCTCCAACAGCTTCATTGCCGGCATGATACTCGATGTGGCAAAGGTCGAGAAATGCGCCGGTTTCATGGTGGCGAAAGAGCCGGTGAATGTGGACGGCAGACTATGCTACCGGATAATACTTGACAACCCGATACCGAAAGGGGTAAGTGTAAGGACCACCGGTACGAAATAAGCCCGACACCTGAAAGAAACAGCAAGGGGCATCCGGAGGAAGGAAGAACAACCGACCCCCAGGTGCCCCTTTTTTCATGCGGCCGCAGGCAGAAGGAACGGGATGGATTTTCATTTTCTTGAACGGTACGCCTCCCTATAGCCGTCCATCAGGGTACGCTCTATGTCGGAAGCCCTGTACAGAATCTTGCCGCCCACCTGAATATAGGGCAGTATGCCGTTGCTTCGGTAATCCTGCAATGTCCTGCGGCTCACTTTAAGCAGGTGCGACACCTCCTTGTCAGTCAGCAGCTCATCGCCATATACGGGAGGTCGGCGTTGGCTGAACAACTTTTCGAACGAAGCCAGAAGCCGGTCGAAATTCGAGTGGAATTTACATACCCACTCATGGTCTTTTTCTCTGATTTCACTACTCATACGGTTTGTCTTTAATTGATACTTCAACTGCTAAATGCTTTTGCCTTTCCATTTCGCCTCTTTCCGTCTCTTTTCCACATCCACAATGACCCGTTCCACGTCTTCCAGACGGTAGTAGGTGCGGTTGCCAATCTTGGTAAAGGCGAGTGTGCCGTTGTCACGGAGGGTCTGCAATGTCCTCGGGCTGATACGCAGTTTCCGGCAGACGGCATGACTGTCCATCCATCGTTCTGCCTTCTTCTCCCCATGCTGTTGGCAGAGGTCATCCATCCGCTGCACGAAGTAATCCAACTTGGCAGCTATCTCCTCAAAGGTTCTTTTTTCAAAGCTTACTATTTCCATAATCTCATTGTTTATTTCCATTTGATACTGTTTCCATCTTGTACCGCCAAGGCAAAGCCGGCTTACTGCCTTATCCGATACATCTGACAGGAGGGAACAAGTGGCATGGCTGCAGCAATTTCCTGTTCCCGGTACAAATTAAAGCAGTAATAATCACACTGCAATGGATTTGCAGACGGCTGACGGTCTGTTTCATCATCTGTCATCATGTTGCATGGCCGGTGGACAGTATGACCCGACTGAGCAAAGCCGCCATGTGATTATTACTGCCTGAACTGACTGTAGCAAGTATACCGGTACGATTGCAACGGGTTATCCTATATCCGGTAAAGTGTCCGTTGGATTCAGTTTCCATACTGCCATGAAATCATTGCCGGATTCCATGGACGCCCGTGCGGGTGTGGCAAATCACAGCAGTCGCCACCGTTTGTCCGGTGCATATAATGCAGAACCGGTCATAATTGCCACACTCACTCCATTTACTTGACACAGTGCACTATACACACTTTCTTTGCTGCCGATAACCGGTCAAGGTACATACCAAGACCACTGTATTGACTTATTAAAATTCAAAGATTATGGCTACAAGAAAAAGCTTTGACAAAGAGCGGTGGGAAGCTATGACAGGTATGGAAATGTCACAGCTCTTTCCTGAGTGTGAAAACCCTGAAAGTGCAGGAGAGGTTACTGACCATGCCGGGAATGAAATCCTGCCGACAGTCACGGAACAATCCGGGATCCAGGAGCCGGCAGAGAAAGACGGTTCCGCTCCTGCATCCAAGTGCCGGATTAGCGGCAGGCAACGCAGGCTGTCACTGGAAGAGTACCGCAGCACATTCCTGCAGGTTCCCAGAATAGAAGACCGCAAGCCCGTATTCGTGAGCTGCGAGGTAAGGGACAGGCTGGACGAGTATGTCCGCAAGCTCGGAAGCCGCAGGATGAGCGTGTCCGGACTGCTGGAAAATATCGCCCGGCAGCATCTTGAAATCTATTCGGAAGACTTCGAGCGGTGGCGCAAACTGTAAAAGACACCCGGTGCAAAATCCATCCGCATCATGGAATGATGGCATTCCTGCATTCAGAACCCGCCAGAGGCGGTCAACGGACGGAACATCAGTTTCGGGAGTTAGCGAGGTTATCTTTCGGGCATCCCGAAAACCTCGCTCCACTCCCGGAGTCGCGGAGGCAATCCGCTCCCAACGGTCGCAGATTGCAGGACACATCATCACAGTAAAATGACCAATCACAGTAAACCAAGTAATATGAGTGACAAGGATAAAACCAGACCCAGAGGCAGACCGAAAGCAAGCGGTATCCGCAAGCTTTCCAAATCCGTAACGGTAAAGTTCTCCAGGATTGATTACGAGCGGTTGCTGCACCGCAGCAGACAGGCGAACCGCACATTGGCGGAGTTCATCCGGGAAGCCGCATTCGAAGCAAGGATTGTGGCCAGGCATTCGACGGAGGAAGCAGCCGTCATACGCAATCTTGTGGGAATGGCGAACAACCTGAACCAGCTTGCCAGGCTGTCCCACCAGACAGGGTTCTACCGGACAAGGAATGCCGTCATGGAACTGCTCGAAAAACTGAAAGAAATCATGAACGAATATAAAAAAGTGGAAAGGAGGAATACATGATAGGCAAAATCAAGAAAGGCAAGTCCTTTGGCGGCTGCATCCGCTACGTGATGGGAAAGGACAATGCCGAAATCATCGGTTCCGATGGCGTATTGCTGGGCAATAACCGTGAAATAGCGGACAGTTTCAACTGCCAGTGCCTGCTTAATCCGAAGATAAAACAGCCCGTCGGACACATCGCGTTAAGCTTCAAACCGGAAGACAAGCCGGTATTGAGCAATGAATTCATGGCTAAGATAGCGATGGAATACATGGAGCTGATGGGCATCAGGAACACCCAGTTCATACTGGTAAGGCATCACCATACCGACAATCCGCATTGCCATCTGGTCTATAACCGCATCGGTTATGACGGCAAAGTAATCTCCTCACAGGGCGATTACAAGCGTAACGAGATTGCCACCAAAAAACTTAAAGACAAGTACGGACTGACCTATGCGGAGGATAAAGGCAAAACCAATGTAGCGAAATTGCATGATTCGGAACGCATTAAATACGAGATTCATCATGCCGTGAAGCAAGCGTTGAAACGCGCCAGGACATGGAAAGAACTTGTGGTCGGTCTGGCCTTGCAGGGTATAAAACTGGAATTTGTCGGAAGAGGCGGCAAAATGAAATCCGCCGGTGACATTCAAGGCATACGCCTTACCAAAGACGGCCTGACCTTCAAAGGCTCGCAAATCAGCAGGGAGTTCAGCTTTGCAAAACTGAATGCCATTCTGGGCGGAAACAGGCAGGAAACCGGGCAGGATTTGGAGGTTAAAAAGCAAAATCAAGATCTCCAAATTCACAACCGGAAGGAACAGGAACCATCCAATATGGCATTTATTGAAAGCAACGGATTGGGGTTGTTTTCTTCTTTTGGCGAGTCTGTTCCGGAAGAACAGGTACCGTATGACGAACTGCTGCGCAAGCGCAAGAAGAAAAAGAAACGGAAAGGGCGTGGATTGTAAGTCTGCCTCAAACAACCAATCATTAAAGTGTAAAACGTTAAAATCAATGAAATTATGAAACAGGAAGAGTTTATGGAAAGCATCTACGGATGCCTGGAGAGAATCGAAAACAAGATAAACGGGCTGTCCATGCCTCAATCGGCGGGCGGTGATACCGAAGCGGACAAAGAGGTCATACAGGAACTGAATGCCTTAAAGACAGGCTTCAAACGTGTGCTGGAGGCTCTTGTCATGATCAAGGGCGATACAGCCAATCTACAGAAAAGAAACTCCATGCCGGACAAGTTCATGGAAACCCTGTCTGTATTGAAAAGCGAACAGCAGGCGTACCACAAGAATCAGAACGAGTTCCTGGAACGGTTCGCCCAAACAGAGAAAGACACCATCCTGCATATATCGGAGAAGATGGAATCGCTTTCCACTTCCGTCAGAAACAGGATGGAAGAACCCGATGTTGTCTGTCACAGACACAGCATCAGCATAGATACACCTTATATATTCTGGACCCTGATCATACTGGTAACGTACTCGATAGTTGTATCTGTGGCTTTCTGTCTCGGGAAGCAGCTTGACTACGACTGCTCAGACAATGACTTGAAATACCGCTATATCAAGATGAAAGGCGAAGCTTCGCCCGGGCAGATCGGGGAACTTGAAAATCTCTTTGAACTGAACCGTGACGAGGCCGGAATTGAACAGATGCGCGAGGACGTGGAGGCATACGAGGATGCTGTCCGGAAACAAGCCACGCTTGCCGAACAGGCAAGGCTAAAAGAGCAAGCTGCAAAGGAACAGGAGAGCAAAGCCAAGTCCATAAAGATGAAGCAAGGGCAGCCAAAGGGTAACCTTAAATCGAGGAATTAAAGAGGTGGCACATATTAGAATTACAGTAAAAAGAGAGTTTCAATTGCTGTATATCCCGTAGCCGTTATTTAAAGAGCTTTCCCTTAGGCAATTGAGTGAAGGCTCTTATTGTATCATTTCAAATTATTTATCACGCTTATGGCAACAATTAAAGTAAAACTACGCCCCTCATCAGTCGTGGAGCGTGCAGGAACTATATATTATCAAGTGACTCATCGTAGAGCAACACAACAGATAACAACTAATATCCGATTGCAGCCTGACGAATGGGATACAATAGGTGAACAGGTTGTTGTAAGTGTTGCTGACAAGAGCATTATTCAGAATCGTATAGATAGTGATATTGCGCTATTGAAACGAATTGTCAAAGATTTGAATAATAGCGGAGTAACTTATTCTGTTGGCGATATTGTAAAACGCTTTAAGTCTCCGGAATGTCATGTACTAGTCTTAGACTTTATGCAGAATCAAATACGATTGATGCGTAATGCAAACCGCTTGGGGACGGCTCTGAACTATGAGAAAACGATGAAGAACTTCGTCAAGTTTCTTGGCGGAGTCAATCTGCCATTTTCGGCAATGACGGAACAAGTTATTGCAGACTATAATGCCTTTCTCGTACAACGAGGAATGGTACGGAACTCTATTTCATTTTATATGCGTATAATGCGTGCTGTTTACAATAAAGCAGTTAGACAAAAACTCGTTGAACAATCACACCCATTTACAGAGGTTTATACGGGCATTGATCGTACTCGCAAGCGTGCTGTATCGGAATCAGTAATATCACAGTTGTATAAACTCAATTTGGCAGAAGGAACGCCACTCGCCCTTGCAAGGGATATATTCATTTTCAGTTATTGTACCCGTGGAATGGCATTCGTAGATATTGCCTATCTGAAAAGAGAGAATATCCAAAACGGAGTGATATGCTATGCCCGCCGAAAGACAGGACAATTATTGAGTGTAAGGATAGAGCCAAGTATACAACGAATAATTGACCGATACTCATCGGCATTATCTCCTTATGTTTTCCCAATATTGACCTCAACGGAAACAAAACCAGCATACGAAGAATATCAAGTCGCAATCAACAACCATAATAGACAATTGAGACGATTATCAAAGATGTTGCCTGCTGGTTGCAAATTGACATCATACACCTCACGCCACAGTTGGGCCACTGCTGCAAGAAACCACAATGTACCTATTTCTGTCATCAGTGCTGGTATGGGACACACCTCTGAACAGACAACGCAGATTTATCTAACAATGTTGGAAAACTCGGTGATAGATGATGCCAATCAAGGACTTATTAGGTCATTATTGGAGTAGTTCCACGAAAGAACTATGACTCGTTTGCAAAATTACTAAAAAATGTTCAAAGAAAGGTAGAAACAGGCGATTATTTTTTCCTCTTCAAAGAATTAAATGATGACACCAAATAAATTTATATTCAACGGATTATGAAATTTTTGTTATTTTATAAAGATAAAAGATGGATGTTTGTATGGTTTGTATTTTTTTATAAATCAGCAGACTGTGATTAAAAATGTTATGAAAATATCAGTTATTTATTTTGCATTACATTTTTAATCAAGGTCTTACATTACGATTATAGTTCTTTCGTGGAACTATTACAAATAAACGAATCAAAAAATTAAAATATGAAGCGCTTGATTTTATCTGCGGCTTGTACCCTAAGTTTAGCTAGTTGTGGAGGTCCTCCCACTAGACCTAACCAAAAGTTGGGAAATGAAAGTTCACAGACTGAAGTGAAATTACCAGCACCAAAAATCAAAGTATTTGTTGAAAATTCTGGTAGTATGGATGGCTATGTTAAGGGCGCAACAGACTTTGAAAATGCTGTTTATAGTTACTTATCTGATGTACAGCATGCAGATTTAGGAACTCGAATAGACTCATTAGCAACCAAGAATATATTGGTTCTGAATTACATAAATAGTGAAGTCTTACAGCAAAAACCAGATGTCAGAGAGTTTATAGAGGCCTTGGAGCCTGCTGATTTTAAAATGAAAGGCGGTAAAAGAGGTACGTCTGACATGTCTAATATTCTTGATACAATTATATCTCAAACAGACGATGATGAAGTCTCTATTTTTGTCTCAGATTGCATTTTCTCGCCAGGGAAAAAATATAAGGCCAAAGATAATGCTGATGAGTATATTGTAGCACAACAGATAGGCATAAAGAATCATATCGTAGAGAAACTGGCTAAGAATCCTAATTTTTCCATTGTGGTTATGCGTTTAACATCTCAGTTTAATGGCATATATTACAATAAATTCGATGATAGACAGCCTATTAATAATGACCGACCTTTCTTTATGTGGTTGATGGGCGATAAAAGTTTCCTCAATACTATTCTCAAAAAAGTGGAACTAAATCAAATAAAAGGCAAAGGGGTGCAGAATATTTTTATGATTTCTAGACCTTTAACGGCTATACTGTACAATATCTCATTACCTCAGCCAGGTAATGGTAAATATGAAATAGCCAAATCTGAACAATATGCGATTAAAAACGCCAAAACAGACGGCAGAGGTGGCAATAGTCGTTTTCAGGTTGGAATATCCGTTAATTTCTCTAATATTCTACTTCCTGATGAGTATTTGATGAACCCAGACAATTATGTGGTTTCAAATAAAGCATATGGGCTTGAAATTACCAAATATTCAGGTCCTAGACAAGATTTATATACACACACAATCAAACTTAACTTGTTGCAACCTGTATTGAGCAAGGGAACTGTTAAAATATCACTTAAAAACACCTTGCCCCAATGGATTAATGACTGTACTGATGAGAGCGGATTGGATATCAACGCACCAGGTGCAATGGAAAAAACATATGGTTTGAGTTATCTACTTGGCGGCGTATATGATGCGTATGCATCTGATGGACAATATGGAAGTATAACAATTAATATTAAATAATATGGAAAACTTACTCGGACAGATTTATTGTTGGTTTCAGTCTTTTTATGGACAAGATTTAAGTTATTATTTGTGGGGATATGATCCCGGAACAGAGGCCTACACTAATCCAAATATCTATAACTTGGTGGGATTAATCACATTAGTTGGTTCACTTGTTCTAGTAGTGGTTTTCTATTACATTATTAATCATCCGAGACTTTGCAAGTGGTGGAGCTGGTTGATTACGTTGGGCATTAATGCTGTAATAGCCTTGTTTGTTGGCTATGGCATTGTGATGTCTAAATATGTAAATGGATACATTCATGATACCTTAATGTATCAGAGGGACGCTGATGGTAATATTATTTCTATACTCATTGGCGAGTCTAATTGTTGGGGATTTGGTATTGCAAATATGTTCGTTGCAATGATTGCCTTCGTTCTTTTAAGTTTTATGTTGAAATGGTGGAGTTCAAGCGCAAAGCATGTGCCTTTTTTGTAACTTTTTAATTAATGTTTAGTATGAACGGAAAATTATATATATTCGGTATAGGTGGCACAGGCTCTCGTGTCATTAAATCATTGGTTATGCTTGCCGCCTCAGGCGTAAAGATTGATGCCAGTGCAATTGTTCCAATCATTGTAGACCCAGATTTTGCAAATGCAGATGTTACAAGAACAATTGAGCAAATCAAGGCATATGTAGCAATTCGTAGCCAATTAGCATTTAATGATGCTACAAAAAATAGATTCTTTGAGGTCCCTATTGAAAATGTTGTGAATGATCATAGACTTGCCTTAAAGGATACTAAAAATAAGAAGTTTAGGGAATTTATTGAATTCAGCACTATGTCTAAGGAGAATAGAGCATTAGCATCTATGTTATTCTCTGAAGCAAATCTAGAGTCAGATATGGAAGTTGGATTCAAAGGAAATCCTAATATAGGAAGCGTCGTACTCAATCAGTTCACAGATTCTCAAGATTTTATAGATTTTGCAGATGCCTTCAAGCCTGGAGATAGAATTTTTATCATTAGTTCGATCTTCGGCGGAACAGGGGCAAGTGGATTCCCTTTACTACTGAAAAATCTCAGAGGATTAGATGCGAAGGTGTCTAATAACGATGCAATACAACATGCTCCAATAGGCGCTATTACCGTGCTGCCTTATTTTGCGGTTAAAACAGATGAGGAAAGCACAATTAACTCATCTACCTTTATAGGGAAAACTAAGGCTGCATTACAATATTATGAGCACAATGTGAATGGCGACGAATCATCTGTGAATGTCCTTTATTATATTGGAGATGAAAGAACTAAACAATATGAGAATGAAGAAGGAGGAACAGAGCAACGTAACAACGCTCATATTGTTGAATTAGCAGCAGCAATGTCTATTGTAGACTTTGCAAGTATTCAGAATGATGATCCAATACTTGTTTGTGAAGAGAACTCGAACGGTAAAATTTATGCTCCGAATCCTGATTTTAGGGAGTTTGGTATTGAAAAGGATGTTCAAGAAGTTCTTTTCAGCAATCTCACTCAATCGACGAGGGACTATCTGTGTACACCTATGACACAGTTTGTGTTATTTGCTAAGTATGTGAATGAGCACTTGAGAGGCGCAACCTCTCTTCAATGGGCAAGAGATAATAAGTTTGATGATGCGTTCTTAAAATCCTCTTTCATTAATAATATTCAGAAATTCGTAAACTCTTACATTGAGTGGCTAGAAGAGATGTCTGATAATGATAGAGCATTTAAGCCATTCAAACTTTCTGTAAAATCTTCTGACTTGTATTCAATTGTAGATGGTGTAAAACCTGGATCTATTAAAGCTTTATGGGCATTCAATAAGTCAGGATATGATTTATTTGATGCGGCTCTTAATGAAGAGCACTCATCACTATCCAAGAACTTTACACTCCCACATAAGTTCACGGAGTTATTTTACAATGTTACAAAATTGTTAGTTGGTAAGAAATATAAGTTTTAAGTGATATGGCTAAGGTTTTAAGACTACATAAAGGAGCTGCCGACACAATCGGCAATTGGGACACTTCTGTAAAGATAGGAACTAAAGCGATTGACTCTATCGCAGATCCTATAGGTGCAAATGATAAGCATGAAATTACATCAATTCCTTCTCCTTTCGCTAGAATGGATTTGGTGAAGCGCGCTTTTAAGATTGTTGCGGAAGGTTCGCTTGAAGGCAAGACAGCATACCATAAACTAGTATCTGACTGTCTAGATGTTGGCCAAATTTTCTTCAATATAGAGAAGTATCGTGATAAGATAGAAATCATCGTGTGGGATAAGAAGAATTGTTTGGCAGAGCTTTCTGATTCTGATTACGAAGAGCACACTCGTTTGGGTAAAACTTACAAAACATATCTAGAACAGGATTGTGATGAGTACAATTTTGATCAGATGGATTGTATATATCTGCTTAATTATATAGACCCGTCGGCACCAGGCGTAATGAATATCATTGGTGCTACTTCTCCTGCAACCATTTTCTTTACTTCTGCGAATGATTTGCAATATGTTGGAAAGAAAATAAAGTTCGGTAATGATTGCCCATTTGACACGGAGTATAAACCTCTTTACAAAAGGGATTTTGAGTATATAAAATATTGGTGGGGACTAAAGAAGAGCAGAAAAGATTTTGCAAGAGTGTTCCCCGAGGTTGATTTATATCTTGAGAAATGTTTCAGAATGCTGACTGATGAGCAACGAAATGAATTGCGTCAGAATATTGTTGACGAAACATATTATCGAGGCAATTATGATGATATACCTGTTGTTCCTACAGCTCAACAGTATGTTATGGTACTTGATGAGAAACTTCGCAGGAAACGCACAGTAACAAATATTTCGAGTGGATTTGAGATGAAAGTATCAGATTCGCTTAGAAATGGCAATGTGCCTCTTGCTTTGCCAGTAGAAATGTATACAGAGCCCACACATTATGTTGTCGCCAAATGGGATAAGAATACGTATGTTCCATATTACGACGCAAGACCTATTGATGACCGCACTTTACCGGATGATGGTTCAAAGTATCCATATGTTACAGTTGGAGACTTCTTAGAAGATACAATCGTTAAGGTTCCTTATAAGTTTAATTCAGAGGCTTTCTTTAATGGAAATGATGAAAATCCAGATTCAAAGTTCAGCTACATACTTCCGTTAAAGAGAACATACTTTAACTACTTCACAACCAAAGATCTTACGGAAAAAGTATGTGGAAAAAATCGTATTGAAGTTGTTCGTTTGAATGGTGAGGCTGTAAAGGTAGTATTACGCATCCCGATAAAAGATGGCGGATATATCCAGTATGAACGAATCTATTATAAAGATGGTAAGGCTGAGGCAACCGCCAACAAGGGTGCCATTATTGAGAAAGAGTTTACTCTTGGATTGTATCCTAGCATTAAGTATGCAGATGGTGTCAAACCATACTACAAAGTTGCATTCTTAGATCGTGATTCAGTAGATAATCCAGACAGTGCATATTCGTTATCATTCTATGATTACTCAAACAAAGAAGTGTCTGTTGAAGGTGTAGTTAGAAGAAATAGGAATGCAGACAATTCAAGATTTGATACGAGTTACATTGACTACATTACTTATGCACTAGAGTCTGAATATCAGTATATAACCTTATCTAATGATAATGAGAGTGGTATTCATGGTGTTATTATACCTAAATTTACAGCTCGCAATGGAAGTCACAAATTCCGTTTTGCTATAGATTTCGGTACAACAAATACGCATATTGAATATAGTGTTGATGGTTCAACTTCTTCTAATCCTTTTGATATTACAGAGAAGGATATGCAGATTCAAAAGTTGCACATCACAGATGACTATATGATCAATGATGTGTTCAACTCTGACTTTATTCCGGCAACAATTGGCGGAGAGAGTTTGTATGGATATCCAATGCGTACGGTTATATCTGAGAGTAACAATACAAACTGGGATAAGGCTGTTTTAGCAATGGCAAATGTTAACATCCCTTATACTTATGAAAAGAGTTTGTCATTGCCGTACAATGTATTACATACAGACTTGAAATGGTCAACAAATACTGAAGACAAAAAGAGAGCTTCAAAATATATTGAAAGTATTTTGTTGATGCTAAGAACAAAGGTACTTCTTAATAATGGAGATTTAAGTAAAACAGAAATCGTATGGTTCTATCCTGCAAGTATGACACAGAACCGCTTTAATAAATTTAAAGCAGAATGGGAAAATACTTTTGCAACTTTATTTGGTGCTCCTATTTCAAATATTATTGCAGCGTCAGAATCTGTTGCGCCATATTATTATCATAAAGCCAAGAAAGGTGCAACCTCTACTGTTGTATCTGTCGATATAGGTGGTGGTACTACAGATGTTTTGATAGTTGACAAGGGCGAACCAAAATACCTAACATCTTTCCGTTTTGCAGCTAATACGATTTTTGGAGACGGATACTCATACGATTCTGATTCAAACGGTTTCGTAAATAAGTATAAAGATATAATCACGAATCAGTTAGAGACCAACAATTTAAGAGGCCTAAAGGCCGTATTGAAGTCTGTACTTGATAAACGTGTATCAACTGATGTTATTGCGTTCTTGTTCTCATTGGCATCCAATAAAGAGATCAAAAAGGAAAAGGTGGAAATCAATTTTGCAAAGATGCTTGCAGATGATAACAGAGGTAAATATGTTGTAATATTGTTCTATGTAGCAATAGTATATCATATTGCAAAATTGATGAAAGCTAAAGGCTTTGATATGCCTCGTCATATGACTTTCAGTGGTAATGGTTCAAAAGTGCTTAACATTTTGAGCACCAATGACGCAACGTTAGTAAGACTTACTAAAATCATATTTGAGGAAATCTATGCTCAGTCTTATTCAATAGATGGACTAGATATTATCCGTCCTGCAAATTCAAAAGAGTCTACTTGTAAGGGAGGTATCATTTTAACTCCATTCCAATCTCAGGATTATGGGGAAATTAAAGACATGAAAACAATCCTTATTGGTACAGATAATGAGAAATTTGCAGATGTACACATGACTTATAATGATGTGACAGAAGCGGATTTGGATTCTGTTGTAGACGTAATTAAGGAATATATAGAATTTACCTTCAAACTTGATAAGAAATTCTCATTCTATGACAATTTCGATGTAGATCGTTCTATTATGAATAAAGTCAAGGACTTATGTTATAGAGATATTAGAACATATCTTGAGAATGGTCTAGCAATCAAGAAGAGTGAGATAGCACAAGATGGTGCAGATGACAATTTGGAAGAAACATTATTCTTCTACCCGTTAGTTGGTATTATCAACGCTGTAGTACGTAACATTTATCAAATGTAAAACAAATGAAGAAGATTGTAATTTTATTGTCAGTAATAACGCTTGCTAGTTGCTCATTATTGCCTAATAATGGTGAAAATGATAATGAGGCCATAAAGAAGGCTCAGCAAACTGCACAAGAAAATATTAGTCAATATACTGACCAGGAAATAGTTCGTGCCAAGAAAGAAATCGACAATGCTGGAGCATCTGTGATTAGTAGGGCAGACTCAACATTAACAAAACAATTCACTGCAGTTGAAAAGTCATTAAATGCAAAAGCAGAGGAAACAAAAAAGGAGTTGAGTGGAAAAATTTCAGGAATCGAGGATAATATAACGAAAGCTAAAGCAATTAGTTTTATAGGAATTGCTATTGGAATTTTGGGTATAGTTTTGGCGTTTTTTGCATATAGAAAAAGGCCTAGAACAAATGTAAATAGAGTAAAAGACATAATTACAGAGGAAATCAATACAAACGACTATATCCGTAATGAGATTCGCAGAATCGCAGGAGGACAAAGTTCGTCTTATCGACCGCAAACCAGTGCCCCGTCTCAGGCAACAATTGATCGAGCTATAGAAGCATATTTGGCAAGTAAAAAATTTAAGGATATTTTACAGCAATATATTGCATTAGCAACAGCTCCTACTCAAAGTGTGGCAGAAAATATAAAGATGGAGCCGGCTACTACAGCTAAACCTGTATATCAAATTTATGCAAAAGAGTCTAATTCAATGATTCTTTCAAGCATTCAAGATACATATCAAAAAGGAAAGTCAATTTATAGACTTACTATGTCAGAAGCTAACGCATATACAGCCGAGGTAAGTATATGTATTGAGCAAGAGGAAGTAAAACAACGTATCCTAAAATTTGATAGTCAGTATCTCGAACCTATTTGTTCTGTTACTCGCTCATCAAATGATCCCACTCAGGTACTCATTAAGACAACAGGAACTGCAGAACGTATCGGAGAAGAGTGGAAAGTCATTAAACCTATAACAGTTGAAATAAAGTAAACAATGGAACTTCATTATATTCTAGTGGTTCTTGTAATTATAGCAATTATAGTTGCACAGATATACATATACAGGAATACTAAAAAGAAGATAGCGACCTATAAATCAATATTCCCCAATAGTACATCATCGTACTCTATCGTTGAGAAAGAAATTCAGACAGAGAGTTGTAGCGATGATGATGATGTCTATGTTGAAGATATTGATACCATAAGTGTTTCTCAGTTAAATATCAATACAGATAATGAAACACTTAAGGAGATTAGGGACGCCTTGAATATGTACCTTCAAAAAAACAGAGGAGCAGCGAGCGATTTTTATTTAATGAAGGATGTCGTAGAGCGTTACTGTGATGCAGAGGAAGAAGAAATCAATATACAACAGCCGATACCGCTATACCTCGGTTTGATGGGCACAATGGTCGGTATCATTGTTGGTATTGGCTTTATTGCCGTAAGTGGAGGTTTATCAAGCGAATCACTTATGGACAACATCACCTCATTGATGACTTGTGTCGCAATTGCTATGGCCGCAAGTTTAGTGGGTATTTGCTGTACAACTCTAATTTCTTGGTCAGCTAAAAGTGCTACATCCAAGGTAGAAGCTGATAAGAACAGATTCTACTCGTGGTTACAGACAGAGTTGTTACCTGTTCTGTCTGGAAATGCAGTAAATGCTTTGTATCTATTACAGCAAAATCTTATGACCTTCAATCAAACTTTCCAATCAAATATTGAGGGTTTGGATGGTGCCTTGTCTAAAGTTGAAGAGTCGTCTAGGGAACAAATAGAGTTGATTACTCTAATCAAGGATATTGACATTAAACGCGTAGCACAGGCAAATGTTACAGTTCTCAAAGAACTTAAAGAATGTACTGGTGAAATAGCTGTGTTTAATAAGTATTTGCACAGCGTCTCAGGATATTTGCATTCCGTAAATGAATTGAATAGCAACATTAATGAGCATCTTAATCGAACAGCCGCCATTGAGAACATGGGTGCATTCTTTGAAAGAGAGATCAATCAGGTTGCCGCTCGCGAACAGTATATCAACGAGGTTGTTGCAAAAGTAGATGACACGTTGCGTAAGACATTTGAGAAACTTGCTGAAAGTACAAGAGAAAGCGTAACTCAATTGCGTAACAACTCTGTTTCAGAGTTCGATGCACTGCTCAAGCATTATTCAGAGCAAAAGGAAGAGTTTGCAAGAATGCTTCAAGAGCAAAGAGAAGAGTTTGCTGCTAGAAATGCTGAAACTACTGAGTTGATGAAAGAGATTCGTAATCTTGCCGATATAAAGGCAGTTATGGGACAGCTCGTTGAGTCAACGAAGGGTCAAACAGCAATACTTGAGAGATTGGTTAGTAGCCTTAAAAACCAGAATAATGGTGGAAGAAGAGAAGGTTTCCCCATCGAAAGTGCAGTGCAACATGTGTCCGCTCCAGTATTCCCTAAGAGCATAACTTATATGGTTGCAACTATAACTTTGCTTGCTTTTATGGCGTTTGGCTTATATGTATATAACTCTTTTATTGCAGAACCAAGGATTGAGGTTGTTGGCGTTTCTAATGAGCCTCAACAAACTATAGTTCCAACATCTACGCAGGTAGAGCCAAATATCAGTAATGACCAAACTGTTAATGTAGATTCCTTAGAGTCGACTCAAAGTGCAACACAGGAGCAATAGATATGGCAAAGGAAAGCAAATCATTCTTTTGGGCTAGTTACGCAGACCTTATGACAAGTCTATTCTTTGTTATGCTAACACTATTTATAGTTGTTATCATAGCATTGAATAATGCTCGTATTGATGCGATTGAGCAGACCGCTGAGCTGCAAGCGAAAATTGACAAAGCGGATGAGATAAACAATGCAACTCGAGAACTCGATACACAGCATTCGCAATACTTCCAATACTTCCCTGAATTCAAAAAGCACAAACTTGCAGTAACTGTGAGTTTTAGAAGTGGAAGTGCAGATATGAATAGTCTTCCATCAAGTACAAAAGAAGATTTAAGAACGACAGGTAAGATCCTACAAGATTTTATTATTAAAACGACACAAAGTAACCCTCATATCCAGTATCTCCTTATTATTGAAGGACAAGCATCGAAAGATGGATATGCTTATAATTACGAGTTAAGCTATCAAAGAGCATTATCTCTTAAAAAATTTTGGGAAGATAACGGGTTGAATTTTAATGATAAAAATTGTGAAGTACTAATTTGTGGTAGTGGTGATGGACGTTTAAGTGGCACAGGACTTATGAGAGAATCAAAGGAAGTACTTAACCAGCGATTCCTTATACATATTCTTCCTAAACCCGGAAAAATTGGTGATTAATAAATGGGAAAAGATAAACGAACGCACTTTTGGGCAAGTTATGCAGATCTAATGACTAGTTTATTTTTCTTGATGGTTGTATTGTTCATCATATCAATCGTTGAGTTAAAACAAATTGATGCGACACCTCTTGAAGTGAAAGAATTAAAAGCAGAAAGAGACAGTTTATTGAACCTCAACTCTCGTATGGTACTTCGTCAAAAACAATATAGTGAAGAGTTGGATAGTATGCGATATCTTGCCAATGCAACACAAGCCCATATTGATAAGATAAATGAAATTAACGATGCTACCAAAAATCTCGACCAAAACTATTTTGTATACGACTCAATTAATAAAAAACACAAACTGAATTTTGTTGTACGTTTTAAAATTGATGATGATCAAATATATAACATTTCTAAAGTTGAGCGAGAAAAATTATTGTCTGTTGGTCAAGAGTTAGTAAGATTCATTCATAGTGCTGCTGAAAACACGCCGGAGGTTCAGTATCTTCTCGTGATTGAAGGTCAGGCATCAAAAGATGGAATAGATAAAATGGATTATAACTATGATTTAAGTTATCGCCGAGCAAGAAATCTTAAAAAGTTTTGGGATAATAACAATATCCATTTTGATAGAGATAATTGTGAAGTACTAATCAGTGGTAGTGGAGATGGAAGGCTCAGCGGCACAGGACTAATGAGGGAACTCGAAGAAAAAGCAAATCAAAGATTTTTGATTCATATTTTACCCAAACCAGGACAAATCCAATAATATATGAAACAAATACTATATATACTGCTCATACTACTGTTATCTGTAGGTTGCGCTCAAAAACCAGCAGCTCCTAAGGGTAATAATAACTATCCTGTTTCTAGTCCATCTTCTCGACCAGGTTCATTCTCTAATAATGGTCGCCCACCACTACCACATCAACAAAAAGGAACTTCTCAGACAAATAAAACTTCAGATGTCGGTAATACTACAAATGGTAGAGTTTTGTCTCCAAGTGAGATCTTTGAAAAACTATCATCTGCGGTATTTAAGATTCATACATCTACTGGGTATCAAGGGTTCCAAGGTTCTGGCTTCTTCATATCTAGTAACGGTATTGCAGTAAGTAATTACCATGTTTTTCAAGGTACCGCTGTTGGCTATGAAGACATAATACTTTCCGATGGAAGCTCATATAAGGTAACGGAAGTTTACCATAAGAGTCAAGACAACGACTTTATAATATTCAAGGTTGGAGTTAGTAGAAAAGTAAACTACATTAAGATCGCAAATAATACACCAAAAGTAGGAGAAAAAATATATACTATCGGAAGTCCAAGGGGATTGGATAACACTTTTTCATCTGGCGAAATATCACAGATAAGGGAGAACGGAAAGATTCTACAGATTAGTGCTCCAATCGATCACGGCAGTAGTGGAGGTGTTTTGTTAAATTCAAAAGGAGAGGCAGTCGGTATAACATCTGGAGGAATAGACGATTCTGGCGCCAATCTCAACTATGCCTGGAATATACAACTTATAAAATCATACATCCCATAGACTATATTTATATGTAAAATAGAATGAATATGAAAAGGTTTCTTATTTGGATTCTTTTATAAGGTTGTCTGTTGTCAACAACAGAGTGCTTAGCTCAAAAGTTTCAATTTAAAGTAGTAGAAATTTCTGATGGTTTTGTTGGCCTAAATAGAGATAACTTGCAAATAAAATTTAGGATTTGGGGCATTGATGCTCCAGAAAAAGAAACAGGCTTTTGGGACAAAAACCAAGGATTATTTGTAAGCCCTTATTTTTTGGGGAAAATATTATTGTTGATGTTCAAAAACAAGATGGTTGGGGTAGATATATCGCTTATGTTTATACTCTAGAGAATAAGGATGTCACCCTTGAAATGTTGAATGCAGGAATGGCGTGGCACTATACAAAATATGACCAGTCCGAGAAATATCATAATGCAGAAATAAAAGCAAGGAATAATAAAGTGGGGCTTTGGGTATATCCACGACGAATTGCACCATGGGATTTTAGATAGTAATAGTATTTGGTACACTTAGAACGCTATTTTATACATTATCAAGAACATGGCTTTGCCATATGGATAAACCTGTATATTTTTGTTTGGAAGAACAATCGAATGAAAAAAACAATTGGTCATATCAACCTCTATTGATTTAGTTCGTATAGTACCAGATTAAATCGTCTACATTGCATCAGACGGAAACTATTCTACGCTTGTACAAACCGATAACGAGGTACGTATGTTATCATACCAATTGGGATAGATTGAGAAAATGATCTCACACCAACTCGGTAGTAAGGTTGGTAAATGTGTGAATGCTACTATTATTTTATTAGTGTAAAAAACAACTATACAATTTTAATAGCTAATTGACGATTTATATTCGGGTTAAATTAGTATCTTTGCAAAATAAATAAGGTGTTCTTTTCAATAATGCAAAATAAGACAGATAAGGGAACTTTTCTTGTTTCTAAGTCGTTACCTATCACAAATTAAAATTCTGTAAATCGTTTGTCTTCAGCGAGAAATAAAGTTATCTATGTCTCGCCTTATGAAATGTAAGTTCAAATCCGTAAACTTCACCCAACTGGTGGGCGAGCATAATGAAATACGTACGACTATACAGATTGAAGACTTTGTCATCCTTTCTCTGTTCCCGATATTTCTCTATTATCTTCAACGGAATATCCAACAATCGGACAGAAGACAGTGTTCCTGTTTTCTGGCGGTGGATATGGATCCACCATGAACCGTCTTCAGATTGGGTAATATCATTTACCCTCAATTTTTTCAAATCCGTATAGGCAAGTCCGGTAAAAGTGGAGAAGATGAACATATCCCTAACAAACTGAAGCTGTGGCTTCTCGACAGGTGTTGTAAGCAGTGTCTTCAAGTCTTCCAGCTTCAGATGACGACTTTTCCGTTTGGGCAGTTCAGGATGAAGGCGACAATACGGATCACGGCGGATTGTTCCCTGGCTGACAGCCCGCATGGTCATCTTCTTCAGCCTGTAAAGATGTTCATGCACGCTCTTCGGGCTTAAATTCCTGTCCGTCCTGAGAAAAAGTTCAAAGTCATCGTAGAACACACGGTCAAGACTACGTAGCAGTACATCCTCTACGCCGCGTTTTTCCTGCACGAAAGCCGAAAGGTGCTTATATGAACGTAAGTAGGAATCATAACTCTCCTTTATACGATCCACACCGATACGCTTCTTGAACTCCTCGTTATGCTCTCTGAAAAGAGCCAGCAGAGTTAACGGTTTCTGACCGACTCCCATCACGGCATTCTTCACCTGCTCTGCCGTAATAAATCCCAGACTGTTCTTAATCCGCCTGTAATGCTCCTTGATTTCTTTGGTCAGATCATCAATAGCCCGGTTGACTGTAATGGCATTCTCACTGCGGCCGTCAGCCCGTCCTTTTTCAGGATTCCAGATGGCCGGATTGACGGATACTTTCGTTCCTATCTGTTCCCATTTGGCATCTATACTTATCTTGCACAGCAACTGGCACGTTCCATCCTTACGGACTTTGGTGCGGTTTATATAAAACAGTATCGCAAATGTACTGCGACGTTTGATTTCCATATTGTCAGTATTTCTTTTCATAATCCTATTTTTTGCCATTATCAAATAACTACAGAAAACCGCTCAGCAATTATTTTATCCAATGCTTTCGTATCTGTATCTATCTTATTGTCTGTCACCTTTGCGTAATGCTGTGTGGTCTCAATACGACTGTGCCCCAACATCTTGCTGACCGTTTCAAGCGGTACGCCATGGGAAAGTGTAATTTCTGTCGCATAGGTATGACGGGCTGCATGGAAGACCAGCTTACGTCCTATACCGCAAATTTCGGCGATGCGTTTCAAATAACGATTCAATGAACTGTTGGAATACATGGGGAGAAGCTTTCCTTCAGGAGCCATATCGCGGTATTTTTCAATAATATGGATCGGCAGTTCCATAAGCGGTATTTCAAAATCCACACCGGTTTTCTTGCGAGAACTCCTGATCCACCAGGTACCATCTTCCGCGAGAGAAAGATTCTCATTTGTCAGCAGACACATGTCGCTATAGGGAATACCCGTATAACAGGAAAACAGGAATATATCTCTCACATGATAAAGAATCTGATCATGGAGAGGTGTTGTCATAATCCTATTCAATTCTTCGGAGGTGAGATATTTCTGTTCCGGTTTCGGATGTACCGGTTCATATCCGACAAACGGGAATACTGTTATTATACCGTCAGCAATAGCTTCTCCGACAATTGTTTTCAGTTGGACGGTAAGATTGACTATTGTGCCTGAAGCCAGACAACATTCCGTACGTAGGTACAAGTCATATTTTTCAATGAAGGAACGGTCCAATGCGGCAAAAGGAATATCTGACAGCTTATATTGCATCTGTAAAAAACGTACCAGATGATTGTAGGAATTACGATAAGCCCTCAATGTCTTTTCCGTACGATTGATCCCAACACGTTTTTCGAAATTTCTAATGAAAAGTCTGAAATAGCTTAATAGGGTTTCCTGTTCCGAAGCCATACCCAAAAGTTGATGCTTTACATCCTCTGCTGTTACATCCTCACGGATTGCAGATTGTTCCGCAAAGATGCCGAGCGCGGCAGCTCGTATTTCATCCAGTCTGTTGTTTATGTCTCTTGCCGCAACACTTTTTCCACACGCCCGTCCGGATGACCACAATGACTGTGGCACACGAAACTTGACACTGAATGCTGTTTCAGAGTGCTTGCCGACAATAAGCCGTGCCATCACGGGACAGTTTCCCCTGGCATCCGCCTCGCTCTTTTTAAGGTAGAACGAAACCTTTACATCTGTCTGATTCATAATCTGTTCCATTGTTTGCAAAATTAACAGAGACAGAGTTAATCATCGGCATGTAAAATATCGTCAGACATCGACAAAGCTATCACCATTGACTTCCGGAACCTATATTTTCATATCTCAAAAAAAATAAGTACCTTCGCTAAGCCAAAATGATGAAACTGCGTTCTTTACGGTCGGAGCAGAAAGGATTTTCAAATAACTCCATACAACTGGAATGGGCAACGGATAGGTAGCAATTTTTTCGCTTAACTATTCAAAAAACGGCTTCAAAGCACACATTTACAAATGCGGAATAATGCTGCGTATCTCCCTGAAAGCCCAATAGTTTACATTATTCTTCCTAAATCCATCCGAAATCGGGCGAGTTTTCCTATTTTTGTTTCTTCCAACTGGCTGTTTACAATAAGCAGACCGTAGCACTGAACGAGAAAGTGACAAGCCGCCAGACCAACAGCGCCATACAAATGGTTGTCAACTTCGGAGCTTTCGGTATCCCGTTGATCCTGTATTCTGTGTTGAATGCGTTTCTGGGTGAAACGGCCGCCTACTCTATCCTGTTCGCCATCGGGCTTGGATTCACACTGACTTCTCCGCTTTGGATCAGAAACGTCTATAAGCGTTTCATGAAACGGAGATACGAGAATATGGAAGGCTTCAGAGACAGTCGCCAATAAGAGATTTACGATTGAACCGATTAATCATTTACGATAAAAATACCAAGACAATGATAAGCATCAATAATCTTCAAAAGAAATTCGGCGAAAAGTTAGCCGTGAACATAGATCACTATGAAATCAATCAAGGCGATATGCTCGGATTGGTAGGAAACAACGGTGCCGGTAAAACAACACTTTTCCGGTTGATGCTCGACTTACTGAAAGCGGATAATGGGAATGTCGTCATCAACGAAATTGACGTCAGTCAAAGTGAAGACTGGAAAAACTTCACAGGTGCTTTCATTGACGATGGATTTCTGATAGACTACCTTACCCCGGAAGAGTATTTCTATTTTATCGGGAAAATGTACGGACTGAAAAAAGAAGAGGTGGACGAACGCCTTCTGCCGTTCGAACGTCTGATGAGCGGAGAAGTGATCGGACAAAAGAAACTGATCCGTAACTACTCAGCCGGTAATAAACAGAAAATCGGCATTATCTCCGCCATGCTTCATTATCCTCAGTTGCTGATACTCGACGAACCGTTCAACTTCCTCGATCCCAGTTCGCAATCCATTATCAAACATATGCTCAAAAAGTACAGCGAAGAGCATAATGCAACTGTAATCATTTCCAGCCACAATCTGAATCATACGATAGATGTATGTCCGCGTATTGCCCTGCTGGAGAATGGCGTCATCATCCGGGATATTATGAATGAGAATAATTCAGCTGAAAAAGAACTGGAAGACTACTTCAATGTAGAAGAATAAAGTTACTTATAATTTTACGATATACGAAAAGAAAGATAGCCGATGAGAGTGAACTTCAAACTAATCTTCATACTGACAGGACTGATCCTTATCCTTAGTTCCTGCCGCACGTCTGCTCCCCGTCTGGATTACCAGGCACTGGCACGCGCCTCCATCCTGCTGGGCGTGGACATCAATATGGAAGATAACCACAAGCTCTATCTGGAATCGGCCGAATGGATTGGTGTTCCTTATCGTGGAGGCGGCGATTCAAAACGCGGTACCGACTGTTCGGGACTCACCTACCAGATATACCGGAAAGTATACCGTACTCAGGTTCCGCGAAATACCGAAGACCTGAGAAAAGAAAGTACCAAAGTCGCCAAACGGAATTTGCGAGAAGGCGATCTGGTATTCTTCAGCAGTAGCCGTTCCCGAAAAAAGGTAGCTCACGTAGGTATCTATCTCAAAAATGGGAAATTCATTCATGCCAGTACCAGCAAAGGAGTGATTGTCAGTCGACTGAGCGAAGACTATTACACCAGACACTGGATATCCGGAGGAAGAATACGCTGATTATCAACTTAAAAACATATAGAATCATGAAATCGTTTATTGGAGCAGTCATATTTATCTGCGTAGCGTTAAGCGCAAACGCACAGCTTTTATGGAAAGTATCTGGTAACGGACTTAGCAGCCCTTCATACATTATGGGGACTCACCATCTCGCTCCGTTGAGTGTCAAAGACGGCATTGCCGGACTACAGAAAGCGATGGATGAAACACAACAGGTATATGGAGAACTGAAAATGTCGGATATCCAGTCTCCGGCCACCATCCAGAAGATGCAGAAAATGATGATGATCGAAAGCGATACGACTCTGACTACCCTCCTCTCACCGGAAGATTACGAAACCGCTAATAAATTCTGCAAGGAGAACCTGATGATGGACCTCAACATGGCACCCAAAATCAAACCGGCTTTCTTACTGAACAACATAGCAGTAGTGGCGTACATCAAGCACATCGGAAACTATAATCCGCAAGAACAGCTCGATACTTATTTCCAGACTCAGGCAACACAAAAAGGAAAAAAAGTGGATGGACTGGAAACTCCGGATTTCCAGTTTAACCTGCTATACAATGGAATTTCCCTGCAACGCCAAGCCCAACTGCTCATGTGTACCCTCAATAACATCGACAAAGAGGTGGAAAGCCTCAAAAGACTGACAGATGCCTACATGAAACAAGATTTGGAAACCATGTTGAAAATCAACGAAGAGCGTAAAGGAAATCAATGTGATGCACTTCCCACAGAAGAAGATGCCCTAATTTACGACCGCAATAAAACATGGGCACAGAAACTACCGGCTATCATGAAAGCCGCTCCTACCTTCGTTGCAGTCGGCGCTTTACACCTGCCGGGTAATAAAGGCTTATTAAGCTTACTGAAAAAACAGGGATATACAGTAGAAGCAGTAAAATAATGAATTATAAAACTTATTTATTCGATTTCGACTATACACTAGCCGATTCATCACGGGGTATCGTTACTTGTTTCAGAAATGTACTTAATCGTCACCAATATACGAATGTCACTGACGAAGCGATCAAACGTACCATTGGTAAAACATTGGAAGAATCTTTCAGCATACTGACCGGAGTCACCGACTGGGAACAGCTCACCGCTTTTCGACAAGAGTACAGACAGGAAGCGGATGTTCACATGAACGTGAATACCCGCCTTTTTCCTGATACACTCTCTACTCTGAAAGAATTAAAAGAGCGAGGTGCCCGCATCGGCATTATCTCTACTAAATACCGTTTCCGTATACTTAGTTTTCTGGATGAGTATCTGCCGGAAAACTTTCTCGACATAGTGGTAGGCGGAGAAGATGTACAAGCTGCCAAGCCTTCACCGGAAGGAGTAAAATTCGCTCTCGAACACTTGGGCAGTACTCCGCAAGAAACCTTATACATCGGAGACAGTACTGTGGATGCCGAAACAGCACAAAATGCGGGAGTAGATTTTGCAGGTGTCCTTAATGGAATGACTACCGCTGACGAACTCAGAGCATATCCCCACCGGTTTATTATGGAGAATTTATCCGGTTTGCTATATATCTGATTATCTTCTGTTACAACAGCAAAAAAATAAAGGAAATATTTGTCTGAAACAAATAAAAGAAGTACTTTTGTGCCCGATTATTCCGCAACGGGTTCGATAAAGAGCTCTTTAAGTGATTAAAGACCACCCGCCGGAGCTAACTTATACATTATATATAAGATGTACGCAATTGTAGAAATTAACGGTCAGCAATTTAAAGCAGAAGCTGGTCAGAAACTGTTCGTTCACCACATTGAAGGTGCAGAAAACGGTTCAACTGTAGAATTTGAAAAAGTTCTTTTGGTAGACAAAGACGGAAACGTAACTGTAGGTGCTCCGACTGTAGAAGGTGCTAAAGTTATTTGCCAGGTTATTTCAAACTTGGTTAAAGGTGACAAAGTTCTTGTATTCCACAAGAAAAGAAGAAAAGGTTACAGAAAACTGAACGGTCACCGTCAGCAGTTCACAGAGTTAACAATCACAGAAGTAGTAGCTTAATCATTTAAAAAGTAAGAAGAAATGGCACATAAAAAAGGTGTCGGTAGTTCTAAGAACGGCCGCGAATCACATAGCAAAAGATTAGGCGTTAAGATATTTGGTGGTGAAGCTTGCAAAGCAGGTAATATTATCATTCGTCAAAGAGGTACTGAATTCCATCCGGGTGAAAACATCGGAATGGGTAAAGACCACACTCTTTTCGCTTTAGTAGATGGTACAGTTAAATTTAAAGTAGGTAGAGAAGACAGAAGATATGTTTCTATCATCCCTGCTGAAGCAACAGAAGCATAACCTGTACAACTGAAAATATTCAAGAAAAGGAGATGTAATCCAAAGGATTGCATCTCCTTTCTTTTTTTATGCAGATTTTCATTGCTCGCTTATTCGTTTTTTCTTTATCTTTGTAGCCTTAATAAAGAAAGTTCATAAAAAGTATAGATATGCTTACCATTAAACAAATTACAGAAAATACAGAAGCGGTACTCCGCGGACTGGAAAAGAAGCATTTCAAGAATGCAAAAGAGACGATTGACGAAGTCATCGCCCTCAACGACAAGAGACGTACTACGCAAAACCTATTAGATAAGAACCTGGCAGAGGTTAATTCACTTTCCCGCACGATCGGTCAGCTGATGAAAGAAGGAAAGAAAGAAGAAGCCGAAGCTGCACGTGCACGTGTTGCCGAACTGAAAGAAAGCAACAAAGCGCTGGACGCTACCATGACACAGGCTGCTACAGACATGCAGAATGTACTTTATACGATCCCTAACATTCCTTATGACAGCGTACCCGAAGGCGTAGGCGCTGAAGACAATGTCGTAGAAAAGATGGGAGGCATGGAAACAGAACTTCCCAAAGATGCACTGCCTCACTGGGAACTGGCTAAAAAATACGATTTAATCGATTTCGACCTAGGTGTAAAGATTACAGGTGCAGGCTTCCCCGTATACAAAGGAAAAGGTGCCCAACTGCAACGTGCCCTGATCAACTTCTTCCTGGACGAAGCACGCAAATCTGGATATACTGAAATCATGCCGCCGACAGTAGTCAATGCCGCTTCAGGTTATGGTACAGGCCAGCTTCCCGACAAAGAAGGACAGATGTATCATTGTGAAGTAGATGATCTCTATCTGATCCCGACAGCCGAAGTACCTGTCACTAACATCTACCGTGATGTTATCCTGGAAGAAAAACAGTTGCCGATTATGAACTGCGCATACACACAATGTTTCCGTCGCGAAGCCGGTTCTTACGGTAAAGACGTACGCGGGCTGAACCGTCTGCACGAATTCTCCAAAGTAGAATTAGTGCGTATCGACAAGCCGGAACATTCTAAAGAATCCCACCAGCAAATGCTTGACCACGTAGAAGGCCTGTTGCAGAAACTGGAACTTCCATACCGTATACTCCGCCTTTGTGGTGGTGATATGAGCTTTACTGCTGCGCTTTGTTTCGACTTCGAAGTATACTCCGAAGCACAGAAACGCTGGCTGGAAGTAAGTTCCGTATCTAACTTCGACACTTACCAGGCCAACCGGCTGAAATGCCGCTACCGTAGTGCAGAAAAGAAAACAGAACTCTGCCATACGTTAAATGGATCAGCACTGGCACTACCACGTATCGTCGCCGCTTTATTGGAAAACAATCAAACCCCCGAAGGAATTAGAATTCCTAAAGCATTGGTTCCATACTGCGGTTTCGACATGATAGACTAAGAAACTTTCTACTCCTGTAAGGATGAGATATCTCTGCCCCTTACAGGAGTTTCCTTTATTAACCTTTAACACATTTACCCCCATGACAAAAAACACAAAAAGTTTCGTATTGCCATTGGCATTCATTGGCGTTATGTTCTTTTCACTGGGCTTCGCCCTTGGTATCAACTCAGTATTAGTCCCCGTATTGAAGGGATCACTGGAAATCAGTTCGGCCGAATCATATCTGATCATTGCCGCCACTTTCATCCCGTTCCTTATTTTTGGTTATCCGGCAGGCCTTACAATCAAAAAAATCGGATACAAACGAACAATGGTCCTTTCATTCCTTATGTTTGCCATAGCCTTCGGACTTTTCATACCATCGGCAAGTTATGAAAGTTTTCCTCTGTTTTTATTGGCTTCCTTTATCAGCGGAAGTGCCAACGCTTATCTGCAAGCTGCCGTAAACCCGTATATCACGATTCTGGGACCGATAGACAGTGCTGCCAAACGTATCAGCATTATGGGTATATGCAACAAACTCGCATGGCCGATTCCTCCTTTATTCCTGGCTTTCCTAATCGGAAAAGAAGTGACCGATATTACAGTAGCTGACCTGTTTCTGCCATTCTACGTTATTATCGCCGCATTCATCGCACTAGGTATTATCGCATACATGGCTCCCCTACCGGAAGTCAAAGCCGTCGGTGAAGACGACAGCGAAGAGGCAGCCGAAGCCTGTCCGTACGCCGCAAAGAAAACCTCCATCTGGCAATTCCCGCATTTATTATTAGGATGTCTTGCTCTCTTCTTATATGTAGGTGTAGAAACCGTATCACTGGGTACATTAGTAGATTATGCCACCAGCCTTCATTTGGAAAATGCAGCAATGTATGCCTGGATTGCTCCGATAGGCATTGTGATCGGTTACATCTGCGGCATCATCTTCATCCCTAAATATATGAGCCAGGCTACAGCACTGAAGATTTGTTCAGTGCTGGCTATCATCGGTTCCGTACTAGTAGTACTTACACCTGCCGATATATCCATCTATTTCATCTCATTTATGGCATTGGGATGTTCTTTAATGTGGCCTGCCCTATGGCCTTTGGCTATGGCAGATTTAGGAAAGTTCACCAAATCCGGTTCATCTCTTCTGATCATGGCAATGGCAGGCGGTGCTGTTATTCCGACCTTATTTGGCTATCTGAAAGACATTTCCGATATTCAGAAAGCATATTGGATTTGCCTTCCCTGCTTCCTGTTTATTCTATATTATGGGGTAGCCGGATACAAAATCAGAACGAAATAAATAAAGATATTCACATGGATATGGAAAGTCACTCATCAAAAGAGTGACTTTTCTTTTTATATTTCGTAAATAAGCCGTATCTTTGCCGAAATTTATAACATTCTGATAGCAGTTACGTAATAATACCAACAAATTAATTAGATAATGAACAAAATCATTAGCAAAGAACGCTTTTCTGAGAAAGTGTTTAAACTTGAAATTGAAGCTCCTTTAATTGCTAAATCCCGCAAAGCCGGCCACTTCGTCATTGTACGTGTAGGCGACAAGGGAGAACGTATGCCTCTGACGATTGCCGGTTCTGATTTGAAGAAAGGCACCATCACTCTGGTGATACAGGAAGTCGGGCTCTCCTCTACCCGTCTTTGTGAATTGAACGAAGGTGATTATATCACTGATGTAGTAGGTCCGCTCGGACAAGCTACTCATATTGAGAATTTCGGAACAGTTGTTTGTGCTGGTGGTGGTGTAGGTGTTGCTCCGATGCTTCCTATCGTACAGGCTTTGAAAGCTGCCGGAAACAGAGTGATCACTGTATTGGCAGGACGTAACAAAGACCTTATCATTCTGGAAAAAGAAATGCGCGAAAGCTCCGATGAGGTGATTATTATGACGGACGATGGCTCTTACGGGCGTAAAGGTCTGGTAACCGAAGGCGTGGAAGAAGTCATCAAACGTGAAAAGGTAGATAAATGCTTCGCCATCGGCCCTGCTATCATGATGAAGTTCGTTTGTCTGCTGACAAAGAAATATGAGATTCCTACCGACGTTTCATTAAATACCATCATGGTAGACGGAACCGGCATGTGTGGTGCTTGCCGTATCACGGTAGGAGGAAAAACGAAGTTCGTTTGTGTTGACGGTCCCGAATTCGACGGTCATCAGGTGGACTTTGATGAAATGCTGAAACGTATGGGTGCGTTCAAAAAAATAGAGCGTGAAGAGATGAACAAACTCCAGCCCGAATGTGAAGCAACGAAAGAGATAGATGAGAAAAGCCGCAACGCAGCCTGGAGACAGGAACTGCGCAAATCGATGAAACCGAAAGAACGTACAGCTATTCCACGTGTCGAGATGAACGAACTCGATGCCGAATACCGTTCACATAGCCGCAAGGAAGAAGTAAACCAGGGTCTGACCGCTGAGCAAGCAGTTACAGAAGCCAAGCGTTGTCTGGACTGCGCTAACCCTGGATGTATGGAAGGGTGTCCGGTAGGCATCGACATTCCGCGCTTCATTAAGAACATTGAGCGTGGCGAATTCCTCGAAGCAGCCAAAACACTGAAAGAGACAAGTGCGCTTCCGGCTGTATGCGGTCGTGTCTGCCCACAGGAAAAGCAATGCGAATCCAAATGTATACACTTGAAGATGAATGAAAAACCGGTAGCTATCGGTTATCTGGAACGCTTCGCTGCTGACTTCGAACGTGAAAGCGGACAAATTTCAGTACCTGTCATTGCCGAAAAGAACGGCATCAAAGTGGCGGTGATCGGTTCGGGTCCTGCCGGATTATCATTCGCAGGTGATATGGCAAAATATGGTTATGATGTAACAGTGTTCGAGGCACTCCACGAAATCGGCGGTGTATTAAAATATGGTATTCCGGAATTCCGTCTGCCAAACAAGATTGTAGATGTAGAAATAGACAATCTCGCTAAAATGGGCGTTACTTTCATCAAAGACTGCATTGTAGGAAAAACAATCAGTGTGGAAGATTTGAAGGAAGAAGGTTTTAAAGGAATATTTGTCGCTTCCGGTGCCGGTTTGCCTAACTTTATGAATATACCGGGCGAAAACTCGATCAATATCATGTCTTCCAACGAATACCTCACTCGTGTCAATCTAATGGATGCTGCGAGCGAAGACTCTGACACTCCGGTAGCTTTCGGCAAAAATGTGGCTGTCATCGGTGGTGGTAATACTGCTATGGACTCTGTCCGTACAGCCAAACGCCTGGGTGCTGAACGTGCTATGATCATCTACCGCCGTTCGGAAGAAGAAATGCCTGCACGTATCGAGGAAGTGAAGCATGCCAAAGAAGAAGGAGTCGAATTCCTGACATTGCACAATCCGATTGAATATATTGCCGACGAACAAGGTTGCGTGAAACAGGTCATTCTCCAGAAGATGGAATTAGGAGAGCCGGATGCTTCCGGACGTCGCAGTCCTGTAGCCATTCCGGGAGCTACGGAAACAATCGATATCGATCTGGCCATCGTCAGTGTCGGTGTATCTCCGAACCCGATTGTTCCGAGTTCCATTAAAGGACTGGAATTAGGACGCAAAGGAACCATTGCCGTAGATGACAACATGGAATCATCTATTCCGATGATCTATGCCGGCGGAGACATTGTGCGCGGAGGAGCTACCGTAATCCTTGCCATGGGAGATGGCCGTAAAGCCGCCGCTGCCATGAATGAACAACTGCAAAGCAAGTAAAAGGACAAGCTTATTATAACAGAAAGCCCCGTCTGCTGAATGCAAACGGGGCTTTCTTATCACAAGATACTTCTTACTTCACTACGCTATTCGTCGCAGGGTCCGGGAAAATCACGGTCGGTTTAAACGACTTCGCTTCCTCAAAATCCATCAATGCGTACGACATGATAATCACAATATCATCCGGTTGCACCTTGCGGGCGGCAGCACCGTTCAGACAAATCTTACCGGAACCGCGTTCACCTTTGATAATGTAGGTTTCAAAGCGTTCACCATTGTTGTTATCAGCGATGTACACTTTTTCTCCCGGAATCATGTTGGCAGCATCCAGCAGGTCTTCGTCAATCGTGATACTACCCATGTAGTTCAAATTTGCCTCTGTGACACGTGCACAATGAATTTTCGACTTCAACACTTCAATCATCATAAGGTTTCGTCTTTTTTTAATTTAGATTTCTTTATACTTGATATTATCAATCAGTCTGACCTCTCCGCAGAACACTGTGATACAGCCTACTACATACAGAGAATCCTCCCAACTGCTTACCTTTTGCAGCGTGTTTCCGTCAACGATTTCAAAATACTCCAAACGCAATCCCGGAGCATCCTCTATCGCTTCTTCTACCATCTTCTGCGTCTCACTCACTGTATGAGATGCTGCAAAGGTACGACTTTTAAATAATGTCTGAGAAATATTTAAAGCATTTTCACGTTCTTGTGCTGATAAACGTTTATTCCGACTGCTCAGAGCCAATCCGTCCTCTTCACGAACGATAGGACAACCTACAATTTCCAGTTTATAATCCATCTGACGAACCATCTCCCGAATAATCGCCAGTTGCTGGAAATCTTTCTCTCCGAAATAAGCACGATCCGGTTGCACCGCGTCAAACAACTTGCTGACAATCTGGCAAACTCCGTTGAAATGTCCCGGACGGAAAGCCCCTTCCATCACCGTATCCAACGGAGCATAGCTGAATTCACGCGTATCCGGCTGTGGATACATCTCTTCTACCGAAGGAGCAAAGGCAAATGCTGCCCCGCAATCTTCCAACAAGCGGCAGTCAGCATCCAATGTACGCGGATACTTTGCTAAATCGTTTTTATCGTTAAACTGAGTGGGATTTACAAAAACACTCACTACTGTTACACCATTCTCACTTACGCTGCGCTTTACCAGTGATGCGTGTCCTGCATGTAAAGCACCCATTGTGGGTACCAGTCCTACCTTCTTACCCTGGGCTCTCAGTGCCGTCAATTCGGCCTGTAAGTCCTTGATAGTGTGTATTACTTTCATTTTTGTTAATTGGTTTATGTTTTGGTCGTTTGCAAAAACTCTGCAAAATAAACTAATATTTGCCACATAAAGAAAGAATATGGTATTTAAAGTTCCTTTTTTTTGCTATCTTTGCAGAATATTATAGTGAACTATTGTTATTATGACAAAGGCGAATAAAGTTTTATTTATTACTCAAGAGATTACACCTTACGTTTCAGAATCCGAAATGGCCAATATAGGTAGAAACCTTCCACAGGCAATACAAGAAAAAGGCCGTGAAATCAGGACATTTATGCCTAAATGGGGAAACATTAACGAACGCAGAAATCAACTGCATGAAGTAATTCGCCTCTCCGGTATGAACCTGATCATCGACGATACTGATCACCCCCTTATTATAAAAGTTGCTTCTATTCAATCCGCACGTATGCAGGTATATTTCATCGATAATGATGATTATTTCCAGAATCGCTTACAGACAGCGGACGAAAATGGTGTGGAATACGATGACAACGACAGTCGTGCTATCTTTTATGCACGCGGTGTGCTGGAAACAGTGAAGAAGCTTCGCTGGTGTCCCGACGTTATCCACTGTCACGGATGGATGACGGCATTGGCTCCTCTTTATATTAAGAAGGCCTACAAGGACGAACCATCGTTCCGTGATGCCAAAGTTGTATTCTCGGTATATGAAGATGATTTCAAGAATACGCTCAGTGAGGACTTTGCAACCAAACTGATGTTGAAAGGCATCACCAAGAAGGATTTGGCTGGTTTGAAGGAACCGGTAGACTATGCGGCACTTTGTAAACTTGCCGTTGATTATTCTGACGGAATCATACAAAACAGCGCAAAGGTAGACGAATCAATCATTGAGTACGCCCGCCAATCAGGCAAACTGGTACTTGATTATCAGGATCCGGAAAACTACGCAAACGCTTGCAACGAATTCTACGATCAGGTATGGGAAACCACTACAAATAAAGAAGAAGAATAAAAATCTAGATACGACAATCATGAAAGCAAAATATGCCTTGATAGCTTTACTGGCAATCACATTTTTCGGATGCGATGATAATACAGGCGGACTGGGATTAGGAATGTTCCCGGGCAATGACCAAAATATCAAAGGAAAGTTATCCACGTTTGATGTAACTACTGAATCTGTTAAGACAGGTGACATTTATGCGAAAACTAACATCGGTTATATTGGCAAATTCACTGATGAAACATTTGGCACTTATCAGGCTGGATTCTTGGCTCAGCTAAATTGTCCGGATGGACTAACTTTTCCTGAACCATACAAAGAAGTTACAGATGCAAGTGGTAATGTTATTTCAGCCACAGGAAGAATGGTTGTCGATGATAAAGATCCAGAAAATAAAGATGTTACTTTTATAAAAGACGGAAATCAAATCATAGGAAACATACGTGCAGTCGAACTCTACCTGTGGTATGACAGCTACTTTGGAGACTCATTGACAGCTTGTAGATTAAGTGTATATGAACTGGGAGGCAATGGGAAAGAGACATTAAATCTTGATAATGCTTACTATACCGATATTAACCCTGAGGATTTTTACGATAGTCAGAATATATTAGGAACCAAAGCATATACAGCCGTAGATCTTTCAGTAAAAGATTCTATTCGTAACCTAAGCACATATGTTCCAAGTGTGCATATTGCTTTCAAAGAGGATATAGCAACAAGAGTAGGTGGAAATATTTTAACTGCGGCAAGAAAAGCTAAAAATGCTGATAAGGAATTCAATAGCCAATTATTCAGAGAAGCTTTTCAAGGAATCTACGTTAAGAGTGACTATGGTGATGGAACTGTACTCTATATAGATCAGCCACAAATGAATGTAGTATACAAATGCTATGCAACAGATTCTATTACCGGAAAAAAATTACAGAAAAAAGACGGAAGTGGTAAGGACTCTACTTATTACTCTTATCGTGTGTTTGCTACAACTCGTGAAGTAATCCAAGCCAATCAATTAAAGAATGATCCCGAAAGGATAGATGCATTAATTAAGGAAGATAAAAACACTTATTTAAAGAGTCCGGCAGGTATTTTCACCGAAGCTACACTACCCATTTCAGATATACAAAACGAATTGACAGGCGATACCTTAAATGCAGTAAAACTGACATTCACTAATTACAATCAAACAGGTGATAAGAAGTTTGGTATGGCTATACCATCTACTGTAATGCTTGTACGTAAGAAATTCCAGGATAGCTTCTTTAAAGACAATAAGCTGAGCGATGGTGTATCTTCTTATCTAACTTCACACACAAGTAGCACAAACCAATATGTATTCAGCAATATCACCAAATTGGTGAATGCTTGTATTGCAGAAAAGGAAGAGGCTAAAAAGAATGCTGGCAGTTCATGGGATGAAACTAAATGGTTACAAGAAAACCCTGATTGGAACAAAGTAGTCCTTATACCTGTACTTGTGACTTATGACTCTTCAAATACTACAACTGGTCAAGCTAATATTATTAGAATACAACATGATTTAAAACCAGGTTATGTACGGCTGAAAGGTGGAAGTCTAGGCAAAACAAATCCTGATTACAAGTTGAAACTTGAAGTTATTTCTACAGACTTCGGATTAACAACTAAGTCAAACTAAAAAGATATATAAAATAAACAGCGCGGGTTACTTCGGTAATTCGCGCTGTTTTTTTATATGTACCTGTACCTTCCAATATATAAAAAACAACCGTGAGGTGATTCCCATCTCCCCACGGTTACAACCAGTTAATTTATTATTATCTTATTCTTCTTTCTTTGCAGTAGCTTTCTTGCGAGTAGCTTTAGCTACCGGTTCCTTTTTCGCAGCTACTTTCTTGGTAGCTTTTGCAGCTCCTTTTTCAGCTTTTGCCTGCCATTTGGTTACTTCCTTTTGCAGTTCGGCTATCTCCTCACCCTGATTCTTAATAGTAGTCAGCAGAGAGTTAAGCTCTTCATTATCTACATCAACAGGATACAGTGAATCTACTCGTTTGATAAAGTCGCCCAAGATATTCATGTAGTTAGTGAAGGCATCGTAAGGAGAGTCATAGATGCCACGATTCAGCCAGATACCTGTATTCTTGGTAGTCATGAAACGGAAGTTGTTGCTGGCTTGCAGATAATCCCAGTCCTGCTTGATACGACGGTCGTCACACAGGTGAACACGTTCTGCTACGCTATACAACTTGTTGAAAGCCTCACGCTGCAGGATATTACCCAGCCAACTGCTTGTATCTCTTTCTTCGTCCACCCATGACATTGGATAAGGAACATCCAGTTGAGATACAGATTTCAATTTAGATACAATCTCTGTTGGAGTAGAGAACGTGATACCCTTTGATTTAGCACATTCGGGCAATGCTTTCAGGAATTCCAGGATATTGGAAGAAAGCGGCTGAGCCATACCCAATGCACTTAATTCCATAAAGATATTAATCACTTGCTCTTCTTGTGGCAACGCATCAATCCAGTTAATATACTTATCAGCAAATAATGGATATTCCGGCCATTCCGAATTGGAGAAACGCAATCCTATATCATCAGAAAGTTTAAAGTCTCTCAACAGCAATTTGAGACTTGGAGCCTGATTGCAGTGATATACATAGTGCGGGCTCTTCCATCCCAATACATGTTTTGCACCTTCCGTCAGCATTCCCTTAAAGCCCATAGAAGCTACCAGTCCACCTATTTCATCCGAATAAATCAAGCTGGAATTGCGGAACACCTTCGGTTCTTTGCCAAACATCTGTTTCATTTTATCACGCTGGCGAAGCACTTCTTCACGGAAGCAGTCTTCGTTAGCCAAAGATGACAAGCCGTGTGAATAAGGTTCGCAAAGGAACTCACAACAACCGGTATCATTCAACTGATGCAGCAAGTCAATCACCGCCGGAGCATGAATTTCAAGTTGCTCCAATGCCACACCGGAAATAGAAAGCGCCACTTTGAAAGCTCCTCCCGAGTTTTTCACCATCTCAATCAACGTGCTGAGAGCAGGTATATAAGATCGTTCGGCAACCTCATTCATACCGGTTTCATTTGCATAGTCATCATAGTAATAATGATCGGTGCCGATATCGAAAAAACGGTAGCGTTTCAAGTGTATAATCTGATGTATTTCGAAATAAAGACAGATCGTTCTCATAGTCTATATCATTTTATTGTTTACCATAATTTTTAATAACCTCATCATAGATACCGCGAACTTTATATCCCACGTTCTCCCATTTAATCTCATCCACTTCTTTCTTACCCTCTTCTTTCAGGTACTCGTACATAGCCGGGTAAGTACAGATAGAATAAATGGCATCCGCCATAGCGTGAATATCCCAGTAGTCAGTTTTAATACATTTATCCAAAATTTCGGCACAGCCGGATTGCTTGGATATAATGGAAGGTACACTGCATTGCATGGCCTCCAACGGAGAGATACCGAATGGCTCAGATACAGAAGGCATAATGTATACGTCACTGGCTTTCAGCACTTCGTACACCTGCTTTCCTTTCATAAAACCGGGGAAATGGAAACGGTCCGCAATACCGCGTTCGGCTACCAGACGAATCATCTGATCCATCATATCACCACTACCGGCCATTACGAAACGGACATTGCGCGTACGGTGCAATACCATTGCTGCAGCTTCTACAAAGTATTCCGGTCCTTTCTGCATGGTAATACGTCCCAAGAAAGTAACGACCTTTTCGCTCGGATTCTTTTGAGGAACAATATCCTGTATCTCTTGTGACAAAGGAGAAACGGCATTATGCACAGTAGACACCTTCTTCGGGTCCTGGAAATACTTATGGATCACAGTCTGACGGGTCAGTTCGCTCACACACATGATGTGGTCGGCATTGTCCATACCATTCTTCTCAATGGCATACACTGTCGGATTGACATTGCCGCGACTACGGTCGAAATCAGTAGCATGCACATGGATCACCAATGGCTTACCAGATACTTGCTTGGCATGTATCCCTGCCGGATAAGTCAGCCAGTCATGAGAATGAATGATATCAAACTCCTGCTGACGTGCTACCACCCCGGCAACGATCGAATAGTTATTGATCTCTTCGTGCAGGTTGTCCGGATAACGTCCGGAGAACTCGATGCATCCCAGATCATTCGTATTGAGATAGTTGAAGTCGGCATAGATATGATCGCGCAAGTCATAGAACAATTGCGGATCCATATAACTGCCTACGCGTCCTTTCACATAGTCCCAACCGACATTTTTCCACACTACCGGCGTGCTGTTCATGCCGATAATTCTTAAAAAGCTCTGATCTTCGTCTCCCCATGGTTTGGGAATACAGAATGTAATCTCCAGATCATCCTGCTGAGACATTCCTTTTGTCAGACCATAACTGGCAGTCCCTAACCCTCCTAAGATATGCGGGGGGAACTCCCATCCAAACATTAAAACTTTCATTTTCGTTCCTCCTCTTTTTAATAATACTTAGACAGTAGCTTTAGAATACGCAGTACTTCGGCGACATTCATGGCAAACGATACAGCTCCGCGTCCTTTAAAAGGCGGATTACCATCGAAAAGTTCAGGCAACGAACTGATACAATGAATTGTCAGTTCATCTTCGAGACCAATAAGCTGGCGTTCAATGAACGACAGACCACTCATCTTATAAATTCGCAAATAGGCTTCCATATAGAATCCCATCAGCCAAGGCCAGGCTGTGCCTTGGTGGTAAGCGTAGTCACGCTGTATCTGAGGACCAACATAGTTAGGGTTATAGCCCCCGCTCTTCGGACTCAAGGTACGGAGTCCCTTGGGGGTGAGCAACTCTTTGGTTGCGATGTCGAGCACTTGCTTCTTTTGTGCCCGGTCCAACGGAGAATAATCGAATGCTACGGCGAATATCATGTTGGGGCGTACGCTCCAGTCCATCATATTTCCGTCTACATAGTCAAGTAAATATCCATATTCGTTGCGGAACACTTCGATAAATGATTTTCCCGTCACTTCCGCCTGTGCGTCAAGCGCATCGGCCAAAAGAACGTTTCCATCTTCACGAACCAGATCGGCAACGAAACGAAGCGCATTATACCACAAAGCATTAAATTCTACGATATATCCCGTACGGGGAATCACCGGATGTCCGTTTACGGTGGAGTTCATCCACGTAATCGCCTTATCGGTGCCATTGGCATAAAGCAGACCGTTTTCATGCAGGAAGAGGTTCTCATGTTTCCGCTGACGGATAAATTCGATGATATCTTTCAGCAGTTCGCCATATTTCTGACGGCATTGTTCGCGAGAGGTCTCCTTGGCATACTGTTGCAAAGCCCATACGGCCCAAAGCAGTACATCCGGATGCTCCATCTCGTAAATCTTGTATCCTGCCGGCTCATCATTGATGAAGCTTCGAATCGCTTTTTCCGCTGTCTTCATCACATCTTCAAACTGATCCACCTCGTCCAGCGCAAGTGTCAGTCCCGGCAAGGATATAAACATATCGCGGGCACGGCACTTGAACCACGGGTAACCGGCAAGGATATAATGTTCTCCTTCCTGCTGGTTGTGGAACTGATGGGCTGAGTTTTTCAGACAGTGATAGAAGCTATCGCGAGGCGTACGGTCAGCCACTTCGGCTTCGAACGTCTGCTTCAGTCTGCGCGGAGTAACTTCGGAAGTACCCGCAGAGAAAACGATGCTTTCTCCTTTCTTTATATCCACTTCAAAATATCCCGGAACATAGAGGTCTTCATTGAAGTCGTAGCCTCGCTCTTGTTCTTTCGGATATTCGAATCCACGATACCAGTCGGGCTGGAAATGGAACTCACAAGCCTTGTTCAACTGCATGAACAGTTCCGGATAACCGGGATACATACAAGTCTTGATACCATTTTCCACAAGCTGATAATCGCGGCTTGCCTGCGCATTCTCGTGAGTGTACTCTCGCACGCTCCGGAAAGCGAGGAACGGTCGGAAGCGCAAAGTCGTCGCCGAATGTGCGTCCAACAAAGTATAACGAATCAGGATTCTGTTTTCATGATGTACAAAGATTTTTTCTTTGCGTAACACTACTCCTCCAACACGGTAAGTTGTCGCCGGGATATGCTCACAATCGAATTCACGGATATACTTATGTCCATTCGGACTAAAGTTGTTTCCCTGATATTTATGCAACCCCAAGTTAAACTCAGCACCATGTTGAATTACCGTTTCATCAAGAGAAGATAGCAGCACATGATTTTCATCGTCGATATTGGGAACAGGAATTACCAACAGTCCGTGATATTTGCGTGTGTTACAATCAACAATCGTTGTACAATGATAAGCTCCTGCTTTGTTCGTCCGGAGAATCTCTCTTTGGAGACTTTCTTCCAGATTCGTCATGAGGGTCTTGTCAAATCGTAAATAACTCATAGTTGTGCATTATTTAAAGGTTAATTATTGGTCACTATATTCCTTATATATATCTATTGCTGTTCTGTATATATACCAGCCTGAGCATTGTATATATAGGTATAATGCCCAAATGTACAAATTCTAGATAAAAACAAAAATAAAAAGGCTTTTTATTTTCAGTTTTTGTGCAAATATTCGTAGTATTGCGTAAAATATCTAAAGAATAGAAAGTAATGAAGCGAGATATTCAGCGTATCATGCTGGCTACAGCGGTGCCGTTGTTCCTAATTTTTATCCTATTTCTGCTAAAGATCGTTGAAGTCGGCATGGACTGGGACTTCTCTCACATGGGAATATACCCTCTGGAAAAGCGAGGAATAACGGGTATTCTGACTCATCCGCTGATACACAGCGGGTTCAGCCATTTGCTGGCCAATACGTTGCCGCTATTTTTTTTATCATGGTGCTTGTTCTATTTCTACAGGGGGATAGCCGGACGTATTTTTATGATCATCTGGATCGGAGCCGGACTGCTGACCTTCATTATCGGCAAACCGGGATGGCACATCGGTGCCAGCGGACTGATTTACGGACTTGCCTTCTTTCTTTTTTTCAGTGGTATCCTGCGGAAATATGTTCCTCTGATTGCAATCTCACTGCTTGTCACCTTTTTGTATGGAGGAATCATCTGGCATATGTTCCCCTATTTCTCTCCCGCCAACATGTCGTGGGAAGGACATCTCAGCGGAGGAATCATGGGAACACTCTGTGCATTCGGTTTCTTGAATCACGGGCCTCAACGACCAGAACCTTTTGCGGACGAAACGGATGAAGAAGAAGAGGAATCTCCGGAAGAAGAATTAAAAGATGAATCCGGCACGGATTCCCCAGCAGCTGGTCTTACGGACATTCCAGAATCCCTGAACAAAGATATCGTGACCGGAGAAAACCCGACAGAGCAATCCGGCTCCTAACACCGGGCAGACTCCATTGGAGATATCCGCATCCCGGTCTATATCTTCACTTCTGCCATCATAGGTGACAGTACTTTTCCCCGAAAGGTTAAAAGACATCAGAAATCCTGCCTCTGCAAACGGACGGATCCTTGCCGAGCCAATAGAATAGCGTCCTAACAGTCTCAGATCAATACCGTGAGAAGAAGTTTCGATATCTACTTTTTTATCTTCAACTCCCAAAGACCGGTCACTGGCAATATGCGTATAGTTCACTTCCGCCAACAGACTTAATGCTTTCGAAAACCGGGGAGAGTTAAACAGAAACTGCATACCGACCTGATAGCCTCCCGCGCTGTTTTTAGAATCATCCACCAATGTATAAAGTGGGAAACCGGAAATGTTTCCGGCAAATATAGCATAGGATATTTTCAAGGGAGTCGGATTGTTAGACCAGTAAACAATACATGAGTCGTCCGCACAGACAGCGTTATTATAATCCGCCACAATCTTCATCATATCTTTATGGTTCAGTTTCAGATCAGATGCCCTTTTCTGTGCATCTACCCAATCCCGCATCACAGATGCGGTCAGACCTTTATAATTCTGATTGACCCCTTCATATTTTTTAGCGCCGGTGGGAGTATCAATCCATCGCTCTACCTTTTTATTATCCATCGCCATCAACGTCTTGTCCGGTCCCTCTAAAAAATAATAAGTATATAGTTCGGTACGGTAATAGTATAAAGCAAGTCCGCCTTCAATCAGATATTCCAGAAATACATTTCTGGGAGCCTCCTCTATGGTCACCATACGAGATACATAGTATTTACCAGGAGTAAAACGATAAGCGACGATGCTACCCGGATAGTAGACTTTGGCAGCCTCCCCCGGCGACCTGCGAAAATGGCATTCATTCCCGTTCACCCGATCGGTCCGTAAGGCTATTTCGCCCCGAATCGTATCATTATCATTGGTCACAATATACCCGTCCATAAAGGAGGAGTTCTGGGCAATTGCAGAAACAGAAATAAATAATAAGCAGACAGTCCATAGAACCGCCTTTCCAGTCAGTTTTGTGTGTATCATAGATTAAGTATTAAAGATTACGACTTATGCAATGCCTCAATCAGCAAGGTGATATTAGCAGTAAACAACCTTACTGAGATAGCGAGCAGGATGATACCGAAAAACTTACGGATGATATAGATCCCCCCTTTCCCGAGGAAACGTTCCACACGTCCGGTCATGCTTACTACAAAGTAGACCCATAGCATATTCAGTATCAAGGCAATAATAATGTTAACACTGGCATATTCGGCACGAAGCGAAAGAAGCGTTGTAAAAGCTCCGGCCCCTGCCAGCAGCGGGAAGACAAGCGGAACGAGTGTCGCTTCCTTTATCGGCCCCTGATTTTTGAAGATTTCTATATCCAGAATCATTTCCAGAGACATGAGGAAAATAACGAATGCGCCCGCCACGGCGAATGATTCGATATCTACATGAAAAAGTTTCAGCATCATATCACCCGCGTAGAAGAAGCCTATCAGTAAGGCAAAGGAGATGACAGTAGCCTTTGTTGCATTCACATCTTTCCCCTTTTCCTTCAGGTTAATAATAATAGGTATAGAGCCGATAATATCTATTACTGCAAAAAGTACGATAAACGCACTGATCATTTGCTGCCAATTAAAACCCGTGAACATAATTCCTCCTTTTTTTTGCAAATATACTCTATTTTTATGCATTCAAACAATAAAAAAAACAAAAAGAAAGGGGATATGTGGATAGCAGTGTTGTATTATGAGTAAATTTGTACGATTAATAAGAGATTACAACGTATGGAAACAATGTTCGATACTTTGCTCCAATTACCTTTATTTCAGGGGCTTTGTCATGAAGATTTCACTAGTATTCTGGATAAAGTCAAGCTGCACTTTATCAAACATAAAGCTGGGGAAACCATCATAAAGAGTGGTAATCCCTGTACCCAACTTTGTTTTCTGTTGAAAGGTGAGATTTCTATTGTCACCAATGCAAAAGAAAACATTTATACGGTCATCGAACAAATCGAAGCTCCCTATCTGATAGAACCTCAGTCTTTATTCGGTATGAATACCAACTATGCTTCTTCTTATGTGGCACATACGGAAGTGCATACTGTTTGTATCAGCAAAGCATTCGTACTCAGTGATCTGTTCAAATATGACATCTTCCGCCTCAACTATATGAATATCGTCAGCAACCGGGCGCAAAATCTCTATTCCCGTTTATGGGATGAACCCACGCTGGATTTAAAAAGCAAAATTATCCGTTTCTTTCTGTCACATTGCGAAAAACCGCAAGGGGAAAAGACTTTCAAAGTAAAGATGGACGATTTGGCGCGTTGTCTGGATGATACTCGATTAAATATTTCTAAAACACTGAATGAACTACAGGATAATGGTTTAATCGAGTTGCACAGAAAAGAGATTCTGATTCCGGATGCTCAAAAACTACTTTAAGAGATTGACAGTTTGGGTAGAACAATCTAATATATATAAGGTAGAAAAAAGTCAAAAGAACAGTCTTCTAATTATTTTCAAAGGAAAAATCGACCTAATTATTTAAATTAATTGCATTACTTTTCATCCTGGAGAGCAATAGAGACCTTATGCCAAATTGAATAATTTTGAAGAAGTCGTAATAGGACTTGGTATGTATGTGTATAAGTGTCTTATATATAATTGATTAATTGCTTGATGAATGCTTGGGATGACAATTTATGAACTATATAGTAGAATTGAGATTCTAAAAAAATGGTGTTTGTTGATAATTAAAATAAAAAAGATATTGTATTTTTCAATTTTATTAATAACTTTACACCGTCTTAGAATAGTACATGTACTTAATAACCTTTGAATAGCCTATGGAAACAGTAGAAAATATACTTTGGGGTATAAAAATACCAAGTCCTATTACGACTTAGCCCCAATTAATCAATATGATTATAACCTTAAATTAACATTTATGAAAACTCTTAGCAACAGCCCTCCGCCTTTCAAAACCGGAGAATTTGATCTCATTTTTTACTTTTATTTCAGCACAGATCAGAATAGGTATAATATGTATTCTGAGTTCATTATCAACTTCAATACCCCCAATTTAAGAAGATGAATAATAGCAGTCAAACACACCCATATATTTTCAAACTTACTCATACATACAAAAACAAACGTATACCCCTTGTATGCATACCCTAGTTCTACCCACATAGTAGACACACAAGAGTAGGTTTCCCTATCACTTTTTTTAAACCAATCTAATTATTAACCTTTTATCACAGAAAAACAATGCGAAAAAGAAGAGTTTATTGGACGCTGTTCATTACAGCTTTCGCGTGGTTAGCTTCCTGTTCAGATGACGACATCAATGGAAGCAGCGGGTTCAACCCAAACCAGCCTATTGAGATTACAGAATTTTATCCTGATTCCGGAGGTATAGCCACTCCGATGATCATCGAAGGCCGCAACTTCGGTACAGACACCACTGGCATGAAAGTCTATTTTGAAGATGTAGACGGGATCAGACATCCTGCCGGATTAGTCAGCAGTAACGGTAGCAGAATCTATGCATTTGTTCCCAAAGGACTCACCTTCAAAAGAGAGATGAATATTCTTGTAGAAAGAAGAACGCCCGACGGTCAAGAATACATAGGCAAAGCACCAGACCAATTCCTATACAAGACACAAACCAGTGTTAGTACGGTAGCAGGACTTGCATCACCGGACAATAATATAAACACCGTTGGTGGTGACCTTGCCACATGTACTTTCTCCTCTCCTTTCTATCTCTGTATAGACGGTGAAGACAATATATTTGTGGTAGACCGTAAAGGAGACAGTGGAAAAGACAAACAACCAAACACAACCTGCCGTAATGAAAAAGGTGAAGGCGTAAACGGAAACATTTCAATGATTTCCATCGCCAGCAATTCTTCCATTGTATTAAAATATGGAACTGCATATATTAATGCACCGGCTTATTCTGATGAAAAAGATGCTGAAGCTGTTTACATTCCGGATGATGCCGGCATGAAATATTATGATATGCAAAAACTTCTAAATTATGTTCCCCGATATAGAACAGTCTTGAAATCAGAAGAACTCAGCACCGTAGACGAAAACAACTGGAAGCATTGCTTTGTAATCAACAAGCTGGATCATATGATCTATACGGTCATGTGGAAAGGGCAATTGGTTCGAATCAATCCTAAAAACCGTACAGCAGAAATTTTGCTAAAGAAAATATCTAATGTAGCAACAGGCGACGGCGGCAAAGCAGGAAGTGACTCCTATATCGCATTCAGCCCTATTAAAGGAGAAGAAAACGTACTCTATGTATCTCTTGCAGATTTTCACCAGATTTGGAGAGTGGACGTATCCAAGATCACTCCGGAAGATAAAGACACTTATAACGGAGAATCATACGCAGGAAAAGCAATCTACGAAGGAGTTATGAACGGGAAGGGCTGGGAAGACGGCTTGCTGAAGAACGCCAAATTCAGACACCCGCGCCAGATTTGTTTCACCGACGACGGAAAAATGTACATTGCTGACAGTGGTAATTCCTGCATCCGCGTAATAGATACTACTATGCCGAAAGAAAGAGCAGCCGTAACCACACCTATCGGTCTGCCGGGAGCGGAAGGTTATAAGGATGGAGGTCCGGAAATTGCCAAATTCCACTTCCCTTGCGGAGTAGCAGTCAACAGTGATGGAACTATTGTATATGTAGCCGACACACAGAACAAAGTGATTCGTAAATTATCCATTGAATAACCTTATACAAAATACAATATGAGAAATAATTTTCTACTGATTGTACTGATCATGGCGCTTATACCGCTGACGAGTTACAGTCAAGACAATAAGAAAAAACAGTTTACTGTAGCGGGGGTCGTAATAGACAAAACCGGTGAACCGCTACCGGGTACTACCATTTATGTTAAGAATGCACCGGGAGTGGGAACCTCAGCAGATATGGATGGTAAATTCAGTATCAAAGTAGATGCCAACCAAATATTAGTCATTCAGGCTATTGGAATGAAATCTATCGAGAAACTGGTGACTAAAGATGAAATGACACTCAAAGTTACATTGGAAGAAGATGACACCAAGCTTGACGAAGTAGTGGTCACAGGTATGACTTCACAAAAAAAGATATCAGTAGTAGGTGCAATCAGTACCATTGATGTAGCCCAGCTCAGTACTCCCGGTACTTCCCTCAACAACATGATCGGCGGACGGTTGGCTGGTGTCATCACCATGCAGAGTTCGGGCGAACCGGGAAAAAACATCTCCAACTTCTGGATTCGTGGTATCAGTACTTTCGGAGCCAGCTCCGGTGCATTAGTGCTGATTGACGGTATCGAAGGCCGCCTTGAAGACATTGATCCTGATGATGTAAAATCGTTCAGTATCCTGAAAGACGCCTCCGCCACCGCAGTGTATGGTACCCGAGGTGCCAATGGCGTGGTCTTGGTTACCACTAAACGTGGAGAAACAGGCAAACTTACCATCACAGGACGAGCAACATTAAAAGTATCGCATATCAAACGTCTGCCCGAATACCTGGGAGCTTATGACTACGCTCTCCTTGCCAATGAGGCACGTGCCATGTCGGGTGAAGACGACCTTTACTCCCGTCTGGAACTGGATCTGATAAAATACAATTTGGATAAAGACCTCTACCCGGATGTTAACTGGATAGATGAAATAATGAAACGCACATCTATCCAACAGAACTATTACATCAATGCACAAGGAGGAGGCGACATAGCCAGATATTATCTTTCATTAGGGTATCAGGATGAAGGAGCGGCCTACCGGCAGGAAGACAACCTGTTCAAAAAGCCTTTGTCATATAAAAAAATAACATATCGTGCCAATATTGACATGAATCTGACCAAAACAACCAAAGTTTATTTTGGTCTGGACGGATATATTTCCAACTATACCAGCCCGGGTGGACAAAACACGAATACGGTATGGTCAGCAGTCCGTCAGCTAACTCCACTGATGTTTCCTAAAACCTATTCAGACGGTACCTTCCCTTCTTATGGAAAACATGACCTTGCTTCTCCGTATGTCATGCTAAATAACACCGGATACACGCAAGATGAAACTCAGCGTAATATGCTTACACTCAAACTTGAACAGAAATTCGGAGGATTCCTGAAAGGAATGACAGCGTCGGTACAAGCGATGAGCGAAAATATCAATTATTTCAATGAAGGACGTTACATATGGCCTGACCTCTACCGCGCTACAGGAAGAAGTTCACAAGGGGTACTCATCAAAACATTACGTACTGCCAAAGAGAACATGAAATATACACAAAATAACAACAGATACAGAAAATACTACATGGAAGCCAAAGCCAACTGGGACCGTACATTTGGTTTGCACTCACTAGGAGCATTGGCTTTATATTACATGGAAGATGTTCATAACACCCAATGGAAGTATGACGCGATGGGTATCAATGCCATTCCTCAACGGCGTCAAAATTTATCAGGACGTGTTTCCTATGGCTATAACAATTGCTATTTCATTGATGCAAACTTCGGTTACACAGGTTCTGCACAATTCGAAAAAGGAAAAAGATTCGGCTTCTTCCCTTCCATTGCTGTAGGCTGGGTACCGACATCCTATAACTGGGTCAATGAGGCCATTCCCTGGTTAAGCTTCCTCAAGTTCCGCGGCTCCTACGGTCAGGTAGGTAATGACCAGATCAGTGGTGACCGGTTCCCTTATTTGACATTAATCAATGACAATGCCGCCTCTTACTGGGGATATCGTGAACGGGGTATTACAGAAACTGTGAAAGGAGCCGACAACCTTCAATGGGAAGTAGCAAAGAAACTCAACTTTGGTATCGATGCCAAGTTCTTCCACGACAAGCTCTCTGTCACTGTTGACTTTTTCCGCGATACACGTGATCACATCTTCCAGGATCGTGTGACGCTGCCTAAGTTTGTAGGTATGGTTACCGTCCCGAAATCAAATGTAGGAAAAATGCATAGCTATGGTTCTGACGGAAACTTCGAATTCTTCCACCAGATCAATAAAGACATGAGCTTCACTGTACGCGGCAATTACACTTTCTCTCAGAATATTATTGATTACTATGAAGAAAACAAGTTACCTTATGATTATCTGAGTGTAACCGGAAAACCCTTTAACATCCTTCGCGGATATATTGCAGAAGGTCTCTTCTCCAGTAAAGAAGAAATCAACACAAGTGCCGACCAAAGCGGATTCGGCCGCATTCGTCCGGGAGATATCAAATATCGTGACGTAAATGGAGACGGTATTATCAATGACGATGACAAAGTACCTTTGTCCTATTCCAACCAACTCCCCCGGGTAATGTATGGGTTCGGAGCCGATTTTCACTGGAAAGACTTAACCCTCAGCTTCCTTTTCAAAGGTTCGGCAAAAGTAGACTACTACCGTTCGGGACTCGGTAATGACGCAGGATGGATTCCCTTCTATAACGGAGAACTCGGCAACGTTATCAAGCTGGCCAACAATCCCAAGAACAGATGGACGCCCGCATGGTATTCAGGCACCACCGCTACGGAAAATCCCCATGCAGAATTCCCACGTCTCTCCTACGGAGGCAATACGAACAACTCCCAGCTTTCCTCTTTCTGGAAACGGAACGGTTCTTTCCTGCGCTTTCAGGAACTCAGTCTGAAGTACAACCTGAAGACTCCATGGATAAAAAAGACAGGACTATCTTCTGTCGATCTGGAGTTTGTTGCCAACAACCTTTTTACTATCGACAAAGTGAAGTATTTTGATCCGGAACAGGCATCTGCAAACGGGGCCGCTTATCCGATACCGGCAACTTACACGTTCCAGGTTTATCTTAAATTCTAAAAATAATATAGAACACTCATGAAAAAGTTATTCAAAATAATATTGGGAGCAACAGTAGGAAGTACACTACTACTCAGTTCCTGCAATTTTCTGGATGTAGACCCATACTTCGAAGCTACTTTCAAAGAAGACTCCATCTTTCACAGCAAGAAAAATGCTGAAGGTTATCTCTGGAACACTCCGAAAGGTTTTCCCGACGCAGGGGCTATCTGGGGAAATTCCTGGAATCCGGGGGAATCTGCTTCGGACGAAATAACACTTAAATATCAGACAAATGAATTTTGGGGACTACAATTTTCCGTAGGTACCATCAACAGCAGAAATCTGCCTATCCAAAACCAATGGTACGACATGTATGTCATTGTAGCAAGATGTAACAAAATGCTTAAAGAAGTCTACAATGTACCTGATATGAACGAAATGGACAGAAGACGTTATATCGGATATGTTCACTTTATGCGTGGGTACGCTTATTATCATCTTTTGATGAACTGGGGACCGTTGATTATCGTGGGCGATGAAGAACTGAGCACCTCCGAACCTGCCGAATATTATAATCGCGAACGGGCTACCTATGATGAGTCTGTAGATTATATATGCGATGAATTCCGCCTGGCAACTCAAGGCATCTATTCGGCGGATGAGCAAAGCGTCAACTATTATCAACGTCCGACCAAAGGAGCAGCCATGGCACTCATCGCCCGTTTGCGCCTCTTCCAGGCTTCACCGCTTTTCAATGGCGGAGCTGCAGCCCGTAAATGTTTCGGGACCTGGAAACGTAAAAGCGACGGAGCCTACTATGTCAATCAAGAGTATGACCCGAGACGCTGGGCCGTTGCAGCAGCTGCCGCCAAACAGCTGACCAAAATGGGATACGAGCTACATACAGTGGAAGCAGATGCCCAGAACCCATATCCTCTGGCCTCCAATGTCCCTACTGCTAACTTCCCTGACGGAGCAGGCAATATCGATCCTTATCACTCTTACTCCGACATGTTCACAGGAGAAGGTATCATACAGACTAATAAAGAATTCATCTGGGCGATGGAATCCAGTAACGTCACTAACTATACCCATCACTCATTCCCTGTCAAGTTTGGCGGATGGGGTTCAATGTCTGTGCCGCAGAGGGTAATTGATTGCTATCTGATGGCAGATGGGCGGACTATTCATAATTCATCGGCAGAATATCCATATGAACCGGACTTCAGCAGACTCACCGGCGAATCCAAAAAACTAGGGACATACCTACTGAGGGAAAACGTACCTATGATGTACGCCAATCGTTCGGCACGCTTCTATGCCTCGATAGGTTTTCCGGGTCGCTACTGGCCGATGAGTTCAGCTTCTACCGACGCCTCCTACGTCAATCAGCAATTCTGGTATTCTCACGATGATACCAATGCCGGAATTGCCGGTGCCGGAAATAACGTAAACGACTACAGTGTCAGCGGTTATGTTCCCGTCAAATACATTCATCCGGACGACTCATGGGCTAACGGCAAAGGGAGTGTAAAAGGCGCATTCGTCACCAGCCCTAAACCGTTCCCTATCATTCGTTATGGTGAAGTGCTACTGGAATATGTAGAAGCATTGAACCGTGTAGAAGGTACAGTGACCGTAGAAGTATCCGACAATACAGGTACACTTATTGAGGAAACCGTTAGCCGTGATCCGGCAGAAATGGCTAAATATTTCAACATGATACGTTATCGCGTCGGCTTGCCGGGAGTAGATGCCAACGACATGGCAGAAGCAGACAATTTTGAAAAAATCATCCGTAATGAACGTCAGGTAGAGCTCTTTAACGAAGGATACCGATATTTCGATACGCGCAGGTGGGGAACCTATCTGGACGAAGATGCCAACAGCTCCAACTGGCGGGGACTGGATGTGACAAAAGACCGTACAAATGCCAACGGTAATGAAGGATTCTGGAATATTGTGACGATCAATACACAAAATGTGCGAGACCGCATTGCACTGCCTAAAATGGTATTCTTACCGATCCGCCATGATGAATTGCTGAAGGTTCCCAATGCCGACCAGAATTTCGGATGGGACAGATAATATCAAAACATGAATAACAGACTGAATATGAAAAAGAAATTTAATATAATGCTCTGCACCCTTATAGGTGTATTGAGTGCTTGCAATGAATACGATTTCGACCAGGAACAATACCGGAACGAAGTAGGCTTACTCAGTAATTCGAGTCTGATCTACGACCGGCAGGTGGCTAATGTAGGACAAGAAAAAGATACGATCTATCTGGTTGCCACGGTTAGCGGCTCACAAATAAGCCCTAACACACACCATGTAGCTCTTTTGGAATCGGACTCTTTGCTGAAAGCATACAACAAATCCAACTTTGATATAGAAAAAGAAAAATTTGCCAAACTGCTTCCCGATGAATGCTATGATTTTCCCAATAAGGAACTGGATATTCAGGCAGGCACTTCCAAAGTAATGTTTCCGATCTATCTGAAAAATCTGGAAAGGATTTCACCGGATTCCATTTATTTTCTGGATTACAAGATAGATCCGGAAAAAACACCTAATTATAATCCGGATAAAAGTCATGTATTATTGCGTATCTATAAAGAAAACTATTACGCAACGACAAAGACTTCTACCTACTACAATTATACAAGCAGTACGATTGTAATTCCTAACCCCAGTGGTAGTCCCGAAGTCCGTAGACCGACAAATGCCAATCAAGTATTCCCGATCGGTGCCAATTCGGTACGCATGATGGCAGGTGATGAAGATCTTGGCGATTATAAGACAGCAAGAAGCAGAATTGTATCTAAGAGTATCATTCTGGAAATTGGCGAGCAGCAACCGGAGAATCCTCAGGCCAGAGAACTTACCATCAGAGCGCATGACAGAGTTAATGATGTGGAAGTGGATCCGGTCGATGTAGTACAACTTACTCCAATCGATGATTACGACAACACATTCCTGTTAAACGCTATCCGTACTCCCGACGGACGTGCCACTTATTACAAAGAGTTCCGTCTGCATTATAAATATCGCCTGGAATCCACCGCCCCTTACCGGGAAGTGAAAGCCAAACTACGATATGAATTTAACCCAAGAGTAGATAACTTGTAATCAAATCAAATGAGTATGAAAAAAAATATATTAATCATCGGGCTCGCAAGCATATTCGGAATTGCTTCCGGACTTATCTCTTGTTCGCCCGATTACGAAACCGAGTTTAAAGTAGAAACGCTGGTAGTTCCTGATAAAAGTCAGGCACCTATCACTTTCCCACTTCTGGGAGGAGAACATGAAATTGAAGTGCAGACCAATGTACCACTCGACAGATGGAGTGCCCAGTCCAATGCAGAATGGTGCAAGGTAGTACAACACGAGGGTAAAGTAGTCGTATCTGCCAGTGCAAACAATATATACAAACAACGCCGGGCGGAAATCACTGTAGCCTATGGTCATCAAAGCTATTCCATCACTGTCTCGCAGTTTGGTAAAGAACCGGCCATCCTTATAGGTGACAAGCTACAACAGGAAGGATATGTAGAAATAATAGATGCAGAAAGAGAAACATTGACAATTCCTGTAGCGACCAACCTGAATCTGGATAATATCATTATACCAGACACTTGCAACTGGATACGTCTGGCAGAGCAACCTGCCACATTTGATGCAAAGACGCGTGCAGCGGAAGACGTAAACAAACAGGAACTGAAATTTACGCTGGATAAAAGCACCGAGACTGACGTACGTTATTGTACGATTATCCTCCAGTCTTCCCAGAATTACAGCTATACAGCTTCTTTCCTGATAAAGCAACAACCTAGAGGTTATATAGTCGAAATCGATGAAGACAAGAAGATCTATGAAGTGAAAGCAATGGGAGAAACAATCACTATTCCTTTCAAAGTAAATTCTCCTGCCGGTGAAGTGTCATATACCTATGAAGTCGAAGAATCCGCCCAATCCTGGATCACTCCAGTATCATTACCCGCTTCAAGAGCACTGCGTGATGTCTCCGAAAGCTTTATCATTAAAGCCAACACTGAAGTTGAGAATCAACCTCGTGAAGGAAAGATAACCTTCAAGAGTACCAATAGCACCGACAAAGTACCAAGTCAGTTCGTAGTCACAGTAAAACAGGCCGGATTTATCGCGACACCTCCTTTAAATGTGATCAATGCTACTGCTACTCCGGGAGCCGGAAGTATTCAGCTGCAATGGGAGATACCTGAAGATGTAGACTTCAACAAGATAAAGATTACCTATTACGATAAAGTCACGAAAGAAAATAAAGAGATCTTAATAAATGACTATAAGACAACATCCTATATCATAGATGATACTTACCAATGTGCAGGTGAATACTCATTTACTATCAACACCTATGGTCCGACTGGTATGGAGACAGATAGTCCGGTAACAATAACAGGCATTTCCGGCGAAGCTTCCGAAATGGAACGTGTTACTCTTACTATCGATATGCTTTCCGACAATGCTAATCATGTCGGAGACGGAGGCGGTTTACCGGCATTGATTGACGGGAAGGTGAATACTTATTATCATACCAAGTGGAATGCTCCTGTTACAACAGAAGCACATTATGTCCAGATCAAACTGAACAAACCATTAAAGGACCTTTGTTTTGAATATGATGCACGTCAAAGCGGAGTGAATAACGGAGGTGACGTAAAAGCCGCAACAATATATGGAAGTATGAACGGTGAGTTCTTTGAAAGTATGGGTAATGAAGAATTCAATCTGCCGACAACAAACGGTGGCCATGCCACAGCTAAAAACAATGTGAGTGGAAAGCAAGCTTACAACTATATCCGATTTACTCCTACGGCTCGCCGTAACAAAGATCCATTGGATTATACTGTCGCAGGCAGCGCATGGTGGAATATGTCCGAAATATACCTTTACAGAATAAGACATGATGAAGCCTGGGCAAGAGAGCAGCTAGGCATTTAACAAAACAAGAAAAGACTGACGAAGAACAAAATAAGATCAGATTAGACACATTTTCTTATCGAGTTCTTCGCCAGTCTTACTTTTTATAAAATTGGATGATAAGAATTATGAATATGAAACCCAAGAAATTAAGCCTCTTATTAACTATCTTACCAATGATTATTGCAGCTACAGGTTGCCATTCCCGGCAAGAGTCTAAAGCAGACATCACTCCTCATTGTATCAATCTTCAGGCAGACAGCCTCTACCAACAAGCAATAGCCCTGATGGAATCTTCCTATGATGTAGACTCCACCCGAAAATGCATCCGCTTTCTGGACAAAGCTTTGGCAATCGACAGTTTAAATCCCGACTATTACGGCATGAAAGCCAAACTTTTATCTGAAATGGGAGAACTGGACTCCGCCCTATACATACAAACACTTGCTATGGAGAAAAACGCAATTACCGGTGAGTATCTGTTCCAACTGGGACTACTTCAAGCTGCCAAAGATATGCACGCTGAAGCCCACGAAAGCTTTGGAAAAAGCAAGGTTTTCCTTCAAGCAGTACTAAAACAATATCCCGACAGCTTGGGAGCTTTTATCCTGGCAGAAGCCGCCAATTCTCTCTACGAAAATAAAGATTCACTTTTCATGAGAAATATAGATGAAATCCGTAAACGCTTTCCCGAAAGGTTGCTGGAAATAGAGATGACCCGAAGGGTGAAACCGCATTCATTGGTCAATCAAATAAGAAGGATTAAAATAGAAAAGGATTATAATATTGATTTTGATATGGATAGTCTGGTTGAGGCGACTGTGAATAAAGACTAAGTTCCAACTTTCCTCCCCTTTTCTTTGTTCTTTCAGCCGGAATAGATTACTTTTGTCTTATTCCGTGAGCAATGAACTAAAATAACAGGAAATATGATAGAAGATGTGAAAAGAATCCCATATGGAGTTTCCAATTTCGTGGAAGTGGTAGAGCAGAATCAATATTATGTAGATAAGACCATGTATCTGCCTCTGCTGGAACAGCAGCCCAACAGTCTATTCTTTATCCGCCCCCGGCGTTTCGGCAAAAGTATCTTCCTGAGCATGCTTCGCACCTATTATGATATTTCGCAAAAAGAAAAGTTTCAGAAACGCTTTGGTAATTTGTGGATAGGCAGTCAGCCAACTCCCCTACAGGGAACTTTTCAGATACTTTTTCTTGATTTCTCACGCATAGGCGGAATCGACGGTACATTGGCACAGAACTTTGACGATTATTGCTGCGGTGGATTGGATGACTTCGCATCCATTTATGAACCATACTATTATCCGGGATTTGCATTAGAAATGAAGCAACTGGAAGGTTCCACCAATAAGCTGAATTTTCTGGATCGAAAAGCCCGCAACAATGGTTCCCATCTCTATCTGATTATTGACGAATATGACAACTTCACCAACGTGGTTCTGAACGAACAAGGTAATGAAATCTATCATGCCCTGACTCACGCCAGCGGATTCTACCGGGAGATTTTCAAAAAGTTTAAAGGAATGTTCGAACGCATCTTCATGACAGGTGTCAGCCCCGTTACATTGGATGATCTCACCAGCGGATTCAATATCGGCTGGAACATCAGCACCGATTTCCAATTCAATATGATGCTGGGATTCAGTGAGACAGATGTGCGGACCATGTTTCAGTACTATAAAGACGCCGGACAACTGCCGGCAGATACAGACATAGATGCACTGATTCGGGAAATAAAACCGTGGTATGACAATTATTGCTTTGCCAAAGAAAGTCTGGAACGTGATCCGAAGATGTTCAACTGCGACATGGTACTTTATTATCTGCGTCATTACATAACGTTGGGGAAATCTCCCGAACAAATGATTGACCCTAATACCCGCACGGATTACAATAAAATGAAAAAACTGATCCGATTGGACAAGCTCGACGGAAATCGTAAAGGTGTGTTGCGCAAAATCACCGAAGAAGGAGAAGTCATCACCAACTTAGTGACAACCTTCCCCGCCAGCGAAATAGCCAATCCGGAAATCTTTCCCAGCCTGCTCTTTTATTATGGCATGCTGACCATTACCGGTACACGAGGAGTCCGCCTGATACTGGGTATTCCCAACAATAATGTACGCAAGCAGTATTACGATTTTCTGTTAGAGGAATATCAAGAGAAACGGCATATTGACTTGAATGGCTTAAGAGATTTATTTGATGACATGGCATTCGACGGTCACTGGCAAAAATCTTTAGAGTTCATCGCTCATGCCTACAAGGAAAACTCCTCAGTACGTAGTGCGATTGAAGGCGAACGGAATATTCAAGGATTCTTTACTGCCTACCTGAGCGTAAATGCTTATTACCTGACTGCCCCGGAAGTGGAACTGAATCACGGTTACTGTGACCTGTTCCTTATGCCGGACCTACTGCATTATGAAGTGAATCATAGCTACATCATAGAGCTAAAATACCTTTCAGAAAAAGATTCCGATGCGAAAGCCGAAATCCAATGGGAAGAAGCCGTTGAGCAGATAAAGGGATATGCAGCCGCACCGAAAGTTCGCCAATTGATACAGAATACAAAGTTACATTGCATTGTGATGCAATTCCGTGGCTGGGAACTCCAACGAATGGAAGAAGTAATTCAACCACATATAAAATGACAGCACTTTTGCCCTCACGCTCTCATTTTCGCCTCAATCCCCCTATTCATCGGAGTTACAGCGATTAGAGATCCAATGGTAGCAGCGTGAGAGCAACCGTTTGCCCTCACGTTACTACCAATTATTCTATTTTCAGCAAATGATAAAGTGTCCCCTTACCGGACTTCCGGCAGGGAATATTCAGCTTCTGAAGCGCACGGCCGAACACAGCTACCTTATTGATAGCCAACCTGTCCCGTGTCTTCGTCTGCAAATAATTCAGAATCTGCATGGACGTCATCCATTCGCCTCCCTCCTCTTCTTCCGCCGGACGGAGATAACAATGGAACAACTGTTCCAACGGGCTCGCCTGCTCAAATTCACGGTTCGTCTGCTTCAAAATCTTTTCATCCTCATCATCCAGCCAGTAACGCTCACCCTTATAAATGGCTTCCATCGCCTGAGCATAAAGCTGTTTGTAATTGATGGTAGCATTGGTTTTGATAGGAGCTATCACCTCAATACAGATAAAACGACGGCTGCCACTGGGATCGGCAAGCAAATCTTTCTGATTGCTGGTGCCGATAAAGGAAGCATAACGACGCATTTCACGAATAGTATTGCCATGAGGCTTGCGCAAGTTAGCAACAGGCTTTTGCAACAAATGCTTCAGAAACCCCTGCTGGCTGACATTGATCTGATCAAACTCATCAATGTTGATCAGAAAAAAACGTCCTAAATAACGCTCCGCTTCCTGCTTACTCTTGAAATCGATACTGTCCGTATAGCCGAAACGCAATTCAGGCGGCAGGATAATCCGGCAAAACGTTGACTTACGATACCCTTGCGGACCGACAAGCAAAGGTGACGTACTGTTTCCATGCTGCCGATCCACCCCTCTCCAATGCGCCACCATGCTCAGAAACCAACGATAAAACAACTCCTGCCAGTACGGATTCGTGCATGGAACCAATCCTGCCAATGCACGGATACGGTCTTTTCCGTCCCAACGACCGACATCATAAAGATATTCTTCTACAGGATTGTGCAAAGGAACATATTCCGAATTCAGAAAACGGTCTACATCCCGGTCCCAAGCATTAATCCCTTCTTTCAAGGCACAGATAGAGATACTGTTGCGTACACGTTTGTCTACGGGCTTAAAGTAAAAATGGATGGAATCACGCTGACGATATTCCAGATCATCCAACACGGTGTTGTAGCGGAATTCATAGCGACGGTTCATAAATTCTTCCAGCAGAAAAGCCGTCTCCTGCTCCCTTCCGATACTGTTTTTCTTGCCAAAACCCTTACATTCCTGATAAAGATTATGAATCGTCGAGCGTATAATCCGTTCATCCTCTTCCCGATAGTAATGAATGAGTGTCTGCCGCACCGCTTCTTCTTCGGGGATACCCGCTTTGAAACAATGTTCGGCAAGGTGTACAAGCAAAGGTTGCAAATCATCTCCACGCTTCCAGTCTTCCATTTCCTGAAATGCCCTGTTCAACGCCGCTTCATAAATCTTTGTAAAGGTTTTTGCAGACTCATATCCCGGTTGCAGGCGCAACAGCAGATTCTTTTCACCCTGCTTGCGCTGCCGAAAAGTTTCTTCACCGGGCATAGCGAGCGGTTGTTCCAGACAGAACGGCACTGCATCGGGATTGTAATATGGAGATTCGTCCAGTGTCATGCGACACTTCTGTGTCAGCACCGGCGCTTTCAGATTAATATCATAAGGAAGCATCGGTTGGTAACATTTCACCGCCAGCCAATAGGCATGGGCATGAAATAATTCCGCTTCCGCTTCTTTTTCGGGCAGTCCTCTGTCATCCGGCAGGGCAAAACGCACCCATATTTTCACGCTACGTCCACTGGAACCGCAGAATGCGGCGAAAGTCTGAGGCAAGAGTGCCGCCTGCCGTTTCACATATTCCATTTCGGACGGGCCTGCCAGCCGGTTCACTTCCAACTGCACCAGTCCGTTATATTGTTTCATTTTTCGTTCGCCTTCTTTAGTGCGGGTACATTCTACGGCAGAATAGATATATGGCAGTTTGTCTATATGTTCGTACTGGCTGTACGTACCTTCCAGCATCGGTATCAGGTTTCGCAAAGCCGTAATGTGTCCCGATTTTGTCTCCGTTTTCATTTTGTTGAATAATGTACCTGCTTCACATATGCTTAGAGCTTCTTTTCCACTCCCGCTGTCTTGTCTGATTAAAGTTATTTTCATTCTTTTTTGTCTGTTTATCTACCAATATTGTTTATTATTCAATTCCCGTAAAGGTACGATATTATATTACGGCATACAAACTTTTCCTCTAATAAAAACAGACTTTTTACTCGCATTAACCTTATAATAAAATACGACATCAATCACACGTATATGTTTCATTTCTTACCAATATTTCCCTATATCATTGTATCTGAATGGCTTACAGTTTCCTTTAATTTCTTATTTTGGAAACGAGCGTTCCCTATATCGGAAACGCTCGTTTCCTGCCTTGGAACTGCCGTTCCCTTATAAGGGAATGCCAGTTTCCCAAGCAGGAAACTGGCGCTTGACTTATATGATTGGATTAACTTGACCGCATGAAATGTTTCAATCAACCTGATCTTTCAGGAAGCATTCAATCATATATCGGTCAATAATGCGTGAGTTATCAGCTATTAACACCTGATTTCTCAGTTATTAATGGCTGAAATGCCAATCGTTAATAGTTGACACTTCAGACATTAATACTCTGTAAATCAAATAATAGCAGCAAAAAACAACATATAATGCGACGAAACTGAGTGAGAGCAACCGTTTGCTCTCATACTTGCCACCACACTTGCTACCACGCCCGAAACCACGATGAATAAAGGGATACAGACGGACTGTTAGAGCATGAGGGCAAAAGTCGTGTTGAATTCCTATGGAGCGTAAATTTGAGTATGAGTTTTATTTAGTCCGATACCTTAAATTATCAAACAGGCGTTCTATCAATCGTCTGTCTTTTACAATAATATCGGCAGTTCCTCCCAACTCATATTTAAAGTCGAGAGTCTCTTCATAATTAGTTGTTAATCCGTTGGGTAATTCAACGTTAATCAAATATGTTTCAATGGTCTTTTCTCCTGTTTTCTGCGTTTGGGTGACCAAAGAGATAGAAGATACATATCCTTCTATATATCCATACTCCATGTAGGGATAGTTCTCTAACTTAATAACGACTTTACTGTTTTCTTTTACCTTTCCGGCTCCATTGGCCGGAAGCAGCACCTGACCATATATATGGTTTTCCTTGGGTATCACTCCAAATACCGCTTCTCCTGCCTGCACAAATTGACCATCTGAAATAAATTTCAGGAACTCTACTTTTCCATCAAAAGGAGCTTTGAAAACATATTTCTGTTCCCATGCGGCCATATTTGCTATCAAGTTCTGATGAGTGGACAAAAGTTCCACTTTCAGTTCCCGTTCTTTCTCCAGTTGTTCCACTTCCAGTTGCTCCAGCCGATGGTATGCTTCTGTGATTTGCATGCGGGTCGAGGCAATCTCCCTATTTATGTTTTGTACCTCCTGTACTGTTGTCAGGTAATTATTTTTAATCTGATCGGTCTCATATTCATAAGTCGCTATTTCCTGCTGATCAAGAGAGACATAACGTTTAAGCCATTTCCGGGCAACATCCATTCTATCTTTTGCAGCTTTCTGTGAGTCCTCCGCTTCTCGGACAATCTTCTTTTTCCATTCAATGCTCGTCGTGATATTCTCTCTTTGCTTTTCGTAGACATTCTGCTGCAGATAGTCACATTGAGCTTTCAGAGCTGCAAGAAAGGCATAGTATTGGGGGTTGATTTCTCCTAAATATACCTTGTCGGGAAATGTATCTTTAAGAGCAAGCAAATGGGTGCCATCGAAATCTATTCGATTTATTAAATCCGCAATCTTCCGCACATCCTCTGTAGAAGCAGGATTTTGCACGACCGCTATATATTCCCCCTTCTTCACCTCCTCCTGTGCTTTGTGCGAAAGAAGCAGCAAATTCCCCGTACTGTTGGCAACAAGTCTTATGGTAGGGTTCTGCGCATTAATTTTAATTTGCCCGGTCACCATGTCCGGATACTTGATAATCCATCCGAACAATAGGAATAATGCTGCAAATATAACGACTGCCAGTGCCACCCATTTCCCGAAAGCCATGGGCATCCGGTCAATAATCTCACCCAGCTCTTCACTTCTTCCGGATGATTTAGTCTGCGCTTTCTTCTGTGGAGAAGATGTTTGTTTCCGGTTCATATTGACTTTGAATTAAGTTGTAATAATACTGTTTGTTTGCCATCAGGCTTTGATGATTGCCTATCTCTATGATCACTCCCGCTTTTAATACGATGATTTGGTCTGCCCGGCGAATCGTACTTAGCCGATGAGCTACCACAATGACAGTCCTGTTTTTGAAAACGTTATTCAATGCCCTTACTATCTTTTGCTCATTAATCGTATCAAGTGCATTAGTAGCTTCGTCCAGAAACAGATAATCCGGATCTTTGTAGAGTGCCCTTGCTATCAGTACCCGTTGCCGTTGCCCTCCGCTCAAACCTCTACCCATTTCTCCTATCATTGTCTGGTATCCCTGCGGCATAGCTTCTATCTCGTGACTGATATTGGCTACTTCAACAGCCTTCTGCAATGCCTCATAATCAATATTGGCATCATCCAATACAATGTTGTTCTGTATAGTGTCATTAAACAACTTCCCGTCCTGCATCACGCATCCGCATTTAGCACGCCAATCGCGCAGACTGATATTGTTCACGTTCATGTCTCCCATACAGATTTCTCCGTATGAAGGCATGTAGAGACGCAACAACAGTTTGAGTAAAGTAGATTTGCCGCATCCGCTATCTCCGACAATAGCGGTCACTTTTCCTTTGGGAATCTGCAAAGTGATATTTTTCAAAACCAGCGGAGCATTTCTCGAATACTGAAATGATACGTTCTTCAGATATAAACTTTTATCTACAGGCAAACTCAGACTGTTGCTTACCACAGGCGAAGAATCGTCTTCATCCTTCAGTTGGTGAATTTCATTGATACGCATAAAGCTGATTTTAGCATACTGGGCAGATTGTATAAAACTAACCAACTGTGCCACAGGCCCGTTCAACATCCCTATAATAAATTGCGTTGAGATCATGACTCCGAAAGTGATATCTCCATTGATCACGGCGATGGCACAGTAGAACGTGACGGCAATATTCATCATACTATTGATAAATTGCGCTCCAAGCGACTGTGCATTATTGATTTTCAGCACTTTCAGATTCAACCGATATATCCTTGCCTGTATAGCTTCCCATTTCCAGCGTTTAAGGTCTTCGTAATTGTTTATTTTAATCTCCTGAACATTTTCGATGGTTTCCACCCAGTAGCTTTGGTTCTTGGCATTCAGTTCGAAATACTCCCAGTCGAGCTTTTTACGTATGCTCAAAAAGGTGAAAATCCATGCTACATAAATCCCACTGCCCGCTATAAAAATAAAAAAGATCATAGGATTATAAATCAACAGTATAATGCTGAATACAACGAATGTAATGATAGAGAAGAACATTCCCAAGGAATTATTCATCACAAAGCTGCGTATTCTCTCATGATCGCCTGCCCGTTGAAGGATATCACCGACCAGTTTGTTTTCGAAGAAAGTCACCGGTAGTTTCATTAGTTTGATCAGATAGTCCGATATGAGGGAGATATTGACACGGGTAGAAACGTGCAGCAAGACCCAGTCTCTTAATACATTTGACAGCGTTATACTAAGTAAAAGAACAATATTGCCGATTAGCATCATGTAGATGAAAGATATATCCTGAGTATATATACCTATATCTATTACAGACTTTGAGATAAACGGAAGTACTGCTTGTAGTCCGGTGGCTATCAACATGATAGCAAACAATATGCCGAATGCTTTTTTATATGGCGTAAAATAGTTGAGAAGGTTTTCGAAACTCTTGAATCTTTCTATCCGCTCATGTGCTTCTATTTGCTTGAAGTTTGCCATAGGCTCCAGTACCATCAGCATCCCGAATTCTTCCCCTTCCTTATACCATCTGTCTTTGAAATCTTCTTCCGGGTAGGAAAGCAAGCCTTTGGCAGGATCGGACACATATATCTTCCCCTTTTTTGTTTTATACACAACTATGAAGTGCTGCTGGTCCCAGTGTATGATACATGGCAGTGGAATCCTGTTAGTCAGATTCTCCATAGTCGCCTTAACCGCTACAGTTCTTAGCCCTATTTTTTCGGCAGCATAGCTAATATCCAAAAAGGAAACTCCTTCTCTGGTTATCCCACATAAATCCCTCAAATATTGCAACGAATAGTATTTGCCGTAGTATTTTGCTATCATTTTGATACATGCTGGGCCACAGTCTTTTGCATCCATTTGGTACTCCCAGGGGAATTGTCTTGTTTGCATAAAAAAAGATTTATATTTCTTGCAAAGATGCGAAATTTATTTCTATATTTGCAGAATCACACAAATAAAATTTAATACTTATGAAACAAAAATTAACAAGGGCACTCATTGATGAGATTCGGAAAGAGATGCCAGTACTGACAGAAATGGAAATGAGATGTTGCAACGGTGGAGATGGTGGGACTGTGAGTTGGGACTGTTTATTCAATTGCATGAATGCAATAGATCCTTCCCGGTCTGCACAAGAATATGCTAAAGAATATGCTGACAGATATAATTTAGATCCTAATACTATGGGAGGGGTGCCTGAAAACTATATTAATGATGTTTTAACAACACTCGGTTTTAATAATGTACCAACAAATTCAATGACTCCTAGCAGGGAATATCATCAAATTGTAGCTATAGAAAATCATGATGGCACTGCTCATGCTGTCATTCTTTCATCTTTTATGGATGAGAATGGAAATTTCTTTTACTACGATCCAACGACTAATACCGGTGGTCTACAAGCCAATAAATCTGATATTGTTGGGATATATAGAATTAGTAGATCTGATATAAATAATCCTGAAAATGTTGATAATAGCTATGTAGGAGATAGTACATTTGGATACAATAACTCCATTTATGCAGATTATTACACTAGTGATTATAACTATAATGGTAGCTATAACAATTACGAGTATAATAGAGATGATCAGAATGATTATAGCAACTACAACTCCAGTTTCTGAAATACTTAAAGCTATGAGAATACCACCAATAGTAATCTTATCATCATTTTTCCTACTGATAGTATCGAATGCTTATCCTCAAAAAGATAAAAGTCTTCAAAATGTTTTTATCCCAGAAGGTTATGCACTAGATAGAAATCAAGTACAGTATAATCAGCCTAAAGATTTTATATCCTATATCGATTCTTTAGGAAAAAACAAAGTTTATTTAGGATGCTTTCTTGCAAAAGAATCTAAGAGATTACCAAGCTACTATCGCAAATCCTTTCTATCCAAAGATAGTAATTTTATTATACTCACCGCTATCCCCAGTATATTTTGTAGACGCAATGATTCAGTCTATGCAGACTTTGATTTGCTTCCAGAAATGAAAGTTGAGATGAATACTTATCATTTAACCCATATTAAAGCGGACTTCCTTAAAAATACGGGAAAACGAGTCGCTTTTTTATCTGAATTACCTATAACTTATAAGTCTTCCAAATATGCCCATGAATCCTTCAATGCAGATACTGTTATCACATACCCTTTAAAAATGTGGGAAAAATATGAAAATAAATATACTCATTGCTTGGTCATATTAATTCAAAAACGATATCGTGGTTGTATCCCTCTTTATTGCTTATACACTGACGAAGGAGCTAAGAAACTCAACCACTATATCAAATCATTAAAAAAGGTGTTTTGGTATAGAAATCCAAAAGACTATATTGAAGTAATAGATCCTGCCCCAAAGACAGATGATATATTTATTTTGCCAAAGCGAGATGGCTCAGATACTGTACGTATAGTTGGTTGTTTATAAGAACTAAATTAAAAAACTGATATTGATACTACCATCGATGTTCATGAGTAAAGTTATAGCTATGCTTATGGTTATTATGGTTACAGTTATGGTAATTACGAAGATAGCTATAGCTATGATAATAGTGATTATGGTAATTATAATTATGGAAATGTTAGTGACTTCGATGGTTATGCCAATAGTGATTACGATTATTAAAAAATAAAATCATGCGAGTTCAACAAATAATAGCCGTGTCATCATTCTTACTTTTAAGTATATTAAAAGTATATTCTCAAGAAGATAAAAGTCTTAAAGAACTTTTCTTATCCGATGGGTATACATTGGATAGAAACCAAGTACGATTTAATCAGTCCAGCGATTTTGTATTCCATTATATTCCCGGCGGTGATCGATTAACATGCATTACTTCCAAACAAGTTAGAGACTACAATCGACATTATAATTGTATACTATCAAAAGACAGTAATTTTATTGCATACGTATCTGTGCCTCCCATATTTTGCGGGGATAAAGATTCCATTTATGCTGACTTTAGTTTTAAAACAGGATTTATGATTGAAGTGAATACTTATCATTTAGAAATAATCAAAGGAGATTTTTTTGTAAATACAGGGGAAAGAGTGACCTCTTTATGCGACCTTCCTCTCACTTATAAATCTTTAAAATATGCTCGTAAAGCATATAATGCGGATACTGTAATTACATATCCTTTAAGAATGTGGGAAAATTTAGAAAATAAGTATAATCATTGCCAAGTAATGATTATTCAAAAAAAACGTCGCGGATGTATTGCTCTGTATTGCTTTTATAATGACAAAGGTGCTAGAAAATTAAGTCAATATATAAGATCATTAAAAAAGGTATTTTGGTATAGAGAGCCTAAAGATTATATTGAAGTAATAGATCCACCAATCATAGAAGAATACGAAATACCTCATTTAAAAGCTAAAGAAAAGTCCGCTGATAATTAAGATGCAAATAAGATGGGGATTTATCCCATCTTTTCTATATTTGTGAAATCATAAAACTAAAATCAAACACTTATGAAACAAAAATTAACAAGGGCACTTATTGATGAAATTCGAAAAGAAATGCCTGTATTGAGTCAAAATGAAGAAAAAGGAGTAATCGGAGGTACTTTATATGTAATTGGAGTGGATGGGCGTGTACTTTACTCTAACGAAACAAATACAGATGAGGTTCTTGTATCAATGGGATCATGGGATGGGGCTCCAACAATGGAATTGCCTAAAGGTACATCTTTTCAAATATCTTCTGGTCAATTGGTTATTGAAGGTACTAGTGAACAGAATCGAGATATCTATAGTTTTTTAACTCAAAATACTTCTGTAGAATGGTCTATGTGCGTGGATAGTTCAACTTATCATTTTTTCGCAGGTACCAATCATCAAGAAAAAGAAGTGTCAATGGCGTATAGTGGATGTGATATAAAATATCATAACCATCAGAGTGAATATGCTAACTATCCAAGTGATGCAGACTATGAAACAAAGAGTAAATTACAAGAAATTGGATATAAAGAATTTTATATTTATCATGAGCCAACTGATACCTATATTCCATATTGAGAACAACAATTATGAAAAATAGAATTATATCACTTTTCATATATTTATTGCCTAGTTTAATCTATGCTCAAAATAATGCAGACGACAAATATGAGATTCTGTCTCTAACTGACATGTTTAGTCTTTTCAAAGATAGTAAAAATAGTGTTCCTCAAGATTATGACGAAATATATGTTCCCGGTTACTTCTATGAGCCTTCCTTTATGTATCCTTCACCTTTAAAGAAAGAATTTTGTTGTGTAGCTCAATGGAGAATCCCAAACAGAAACTGTAAGTATCTATTTTTAGAAGATATATTTCCGCAAAACAAAGATTCCTTAAAACAAGCTTCTCTTGAATTACAAAAAATAAAAGAGAAATATGGAATGAGAGAATCAGCTACGTATCAAGATGTGCCCGCAGGTTATAATGGTATAATTGCCAAATGGTTCACTGGTAGATTATTCGTTTTGCATTGCCCAAGAAAGCTATTTAATACAGTTGTATCAAAGAAAGCTTCACTCATATCCATTCATAAAGGTAGGATATCTGACGAAAAACAAATAACTCCAGATGAGGGTAAGTTTGAATCTTCTTGTTTTCCACAAAAAGGAGGCATGATATTAATACGCGAAGACGGATGTTGGTATGATGACATTAAAAGGAATATAGATTTTTTAATCTCTCCCCTAATTAATAAAAATTTTCCTACAGAATTTAGCAAACATGTTGGGAGGGAATATTCATTTCTATTGGAAGTAGTCCCTAAAACAGGACAAATTATTCCACACCTCTTATTGCCGAAAACATTATCTACCGACGAGAAAATGATTGTATCTTATTTAGAAAAACAAATAAGGAAGTTTCCTGAAAACAGTTTTGGCCCCCTGATAACCATTGACAAGAAAATGTTATATGGTCGATATTTAAAATTTATTGTAAAAGATGAAAAGTTTAAGATTGAAGACTACCTTGAATATTGATATTAAGTCAACAAACAATACTAAGTCACTGATTTCGAACACTGCTTATTGAAATTGCCACAAAGAAGGACTACAACCATTCTGCCATAGTACAATTCAATATTGAAGATTTCCCTATTAAAGCGAGTTAATATAAACGAAGTATGAAAAATAATTTTTTGGTGAACTTTATATTATTACATGGATATTCATTAGACAACTCTAGTCTGATGTTTGGTAAAATGGGGTATTCTTTAATTCTTTTCGAATATTCTCACTATTTTAAGGATGCTTTAGCTGAAAAACATGCTTTTGAGTTATTGCAAGAGGTACTAGCTTCTCCTATGAAAAGCAATACATTTAATGAAGGAAAAATGGGAATAGCATGGTCTCTTATTCATCTTATTGAAAAAGAATATATTGAAGCTGATTATCTGGAATTATATGGTCAAGAACATAAAGAAATAGTAGCATTCATAAAACAATTAAAAACAGATATGAACAATATTGTATCTAAAAACGACGCTATATCGTTTTTAATAGCTTCTAAATCATATATTCAGGAATCTGATTTTGATGAAATACTTCCCAATTTAATAGAGAACCTCTATGATTACCTAAAACGAATTCCTAAAAGTTTGTTTGAACGTAATTTGTTCTATTACCATGCTACGAAAATGCTCTGTCTCTATAATCTTTATGAAGAATTAAGTATTCGAGGAGAAACATTAATTGACATAATAGTACAAACACATAAAAAATTAATCAGTGATAAACATGTTTGTACTAATATATCATTTGGAGTCAATCTTTTGCAATATGGTTTGTGCCATAAACGCAAAGATATCATAAAGCTGGCAAATGCGATTATAAAATGCTACTTTTCAAATATGGTTTTGGAAACCCTAAACTTAAAAGAATCAATTGATGCTATTTACAATCTGAATAAATTACAACTTCTTAATAAAGAAAGTGAATGGACATCTTTAAAGAAACAATTGTCAAGCCTCTTGTTTAATAAAGAATCTTATTTATATAAAGAAAATCGGCTGACATTAAGTAGACTAAAAGGAGGAATTCCCCAATTGTTACTTATGGAATGTCTTAATTTCCAAGATATAAAATCCACCGGACACTATATAATGCTGAAATGATAGAAAAAAATGTTGTAATCCTCAGAATAGAAACTGGCAATCCATCCGGTGTTGTACGCTATATTCAAATGTTAACAGAAGGTATGAAACATATGAACGGCATTAAAGTTCATATTATTTGTTTAAATACCAGTCTGATCTTTCCCAAATTTGAAGTGACAGAGGATAGGATAATTGCTAATATCCCATATCCTTCTAAATCCAAGCCTCTGAGAAATGAAATATATTGGCTTACTAAGTATTTTAACGTCGTATCCGACTTAATATCTCCCTATTTTAAAAACAGGAAACAATTAATTTGGCATGTGCAAGAATTATTACTAGTAAAATTAGCGGATATTTTAAAGTTATCTTTAGGCGGACATATTTTAACCCATTTACATATCATTCCTTGGAAACTAAGTCTTGAATATAATGAAAGTCTGTTTAAGAAACAGTACTCTCAATGGTTGAATAACACATTCAATTTAATAAATGAAAATCAACTAGAAAAGATTGCATATCCTTTATCTGATAGAATTATATGTGTTTCTTATTCCGCAATGAAACACATTATTTCAGCATATGGTATCCATCCAGACAAAATATCTGTTATATATAATGGTATGGATGATACGGGAATCACCTTGCAGGAAAGAAAATCTAGAACACCAGAGATCCTTTTCGTAGGCAGAATCAGTCGTGAAAAAGGAGTGATTTGTTTACTTAATGCATTAAATAAAGTAGCCAGTAGAGGGTATTTTTGCAAACTGAAATTAGTTGGGCAATGTACCGGATATATGTCATCTCATATCCGCAAAGCATACAAACAACTAAAGATTGACATATTAGGGACTGTTTCTTTTAATGAGCTGAAAGAACTATATACAACAAATACTATAGGAGTCATTCCTTCTTTACATGAACAATGTAGCTATGTGGCTATTGAAATGTCCATGTTTGGTATGCCAATGATCGTATCAGATGTAGATGCACTTTCCGAAATGTTCGAAGATGAAGTAAACGCTTTGAGAATCCCTTTAGTGTTTGATGAAGATTTTGGTTTAGAGCTAGATGAAGAGAAATTAGCAGACGCCATCATCCGCTTGATAGATGATGAAGCCTTAAGGCTAAAACTGAGCACAAATGCAATCAAGAACTACCAAGAAAGATTCACTCTGGAAAAGATGATAGAGAATACGATTAATGTATATGAACAATTAATAGAACAAGACAATGCCTGAAATAACAGTTCTAATGCCCGTCAGAAATGGTGAGAAATATATAAAAGAATCTATTGATAGTGTTTTGAATCAAACACTGACCGACTTTGAGTTTCTTATTATAGATGATGGTTCAACAGACCGGACAGTAGAAATCATTCAAGGATATACAGACAAAAGAATACGTTTAGTCAGAAAGGAGCATCAATTTATTCAAAACTTAAATGAAGGATTAGAGTTGGCTTCCGGCTCTTATATTGCACGCATGGATGCCGATGATATAATGCATACAGAACGATTAAGAATTCAATTAAAACGTATGAAAAAAAATCCGGATATTACAGTTTGTGGAACATGGGCTAAGATTTTCAGCGATAAGGGCAACGAAAGAAATGTTTCCCACCTTGGATATGGAATCATACACGAACCTGTGTTGGAATTACTAAAATACAACATGCTACTTCATCCTAGTGTGATGATTAAAAAAGAGTTTCTGCTTAATCACCATATTGAATATCAAAATTACCCCTGTGTGGAAGATTATAAATTGTGGTTTGATATAGCGAAAGCTGGAGGAATATTATTTGTAGAACCACAAGAACTATTAATGTTTAGAAGAAGTGATACGCAGGTCACCGTAACGAAAAAAGAAGAAATGTCTTTAGGTTCAATACATTTGAGAAAGGAAATTCTTCTCTATCTTCTCTCTGTATATAATAATAAAACATTAAATAGCCTATTATCCGACTTTGAAAATTTAGAAAAGAATAAATGGATGTCTAATGAAGACATATTTCGTTTTTTTGTGAATCTATTTAATAGAATGCAACACGATACGATGGTTTAATCTTTCAATTGAAAATTAATAAATTATTTTAGATAGAACTAGAACAACCATGAATATCGCTTTTTTATCTTCATTAAACCCTAATGATCAAAATAACTGGTCAGGCACTCTTTACTCTCTATACACTTCACTTCAAAGGAAACATAGGGTGATATGGGTAGGCGAAACTGTGTTTGCTGAGGTTTGGGAATTCCACAAAGCCAATTTCAAAAACAATGAAACATTCTTTCCTGAAAATTATGCGTTGCTTTTTGGTAAACTGTTTTCTGACCTATTGAAAAAGGAATGTTATGATGTAATTATATGCCGAGATTATTTCTTTGCCGCATATCTCGTTTCGGATATACCACTTATTTATATTGGAGATACTACATTTCATCTGTTTAATCAATACATGAACTGGCAGGACAAAAGTCTTACCAAACTAGCCGAACAACTGGAATCACTCGCTATACAAAAGGCGGATAAAATTATTTATTGTTCGGAATGGGCAAAACAGAGCGCAATGCAGGATTACAATGCTGATGCCGAGAAAATAGAAGTGGTTGAATTTGGAGCGAATATCATAGAGAACATCCCGATTCCAGATAACGTATCGCCGATAAATGCACCATGTAACCTCTTATTTATCGGAAGAAATTGGAATATGAAAGGTGGAAATAAAGTACTTGAAATTTATCATAATCTAAAAGGAAGGGGATTTCAATGTACGCTCACTATTGTAGGAAGTGAACCTCCAATGTCCTTACCAAATGATCCGAATATTGAAATATACCCTTTTATCGACAAAACAAACTCCAATGACAGGTTAAAATTCCATGAGATCCTGACACGATCGCATTTTCTGATTCTGCCCACTCGCTTTGATTGTTTTGGAATAGTTTTCTGCGAAGCATGCGCCTATGGTATTCCATCGTTAGGCACTAATATAGGAGGTGTATCACAGGTTATCAAAGAACGAGAAAATGGATTTCTGTTCAACATCGATGCTTCTTCGCTGGAATATGCTGATAAAATAGAAGAGACATTCAATAACCATATAACATATTCCAAACTAAGGGAAACAGCACGAAAGGATTTTGAAGAACGTTTAAACTGGGATATATGGCTCGATAAAAGCAATAAGATTATAGAACAGCTTGCATCCGAGCATCAACCGGATTTTTATCTTCCGGTTTATGTTATCAATATGAGAGAAAGAGTGGAACGTAAACAACATATTACTAAGGAGTTCGACAACAAGGAAGAATTCGAGTTAAATTGGGTAGAGGCTTCGGTCCATCCTATCGGTGCAGTAGGTTTATGGAATAGTATGATCAAAATCATAAAAATGGCAAAAGAGAAAGGAGATGACATCATTGTCATTTGCGAAGACGACCATTATTTCACGGAAAATTATTCTCCCAAATTACTGTTCAAAGAAGTTACAGAAGCTTATATACAAGGAGCGGAAGTACTTTCCGGTGGTATTGGAGGATTTGGACAAGCGATCCCTGCAGGATATCATCGTTATAAAGTTGACTGGTTTTGGTGCACACAGTTCATTGTTATTTATAATCGTTTTTTTGATAAGATGCTGAGTTATTCGTTTCAGAATACTGACACAGCCGATGGAGTAATATCTAAACTAGCCACAAACAAAATGGTCATCTATCCTTTTATCTCAGAAAAAAAGGATTTTGGGTACTCGGATGTTACTCAAAGTAATATGGAACAGCAAGGTAAAATAAGAGAGCATTTTGCAAGAGCGAATCAGCACATGAAATCAATAAGTCTGAAATAAAAGAAAGATTGATGACAATGATAAACTTATTATTTATACAAAATAAAATAGCCTAATGGAAAATATCATTTTTGATATAGGTTTTCATAAAGGAGAAGATACCCTTTTTTATCTTTTGAAAGGGTATCGGGTAATTGCTGTGGATGCTGACCCTGATTTAATAAATGAATGGCAGAATATTTTTAAGAAATACATAGAGAATGGAAAGCTATTGTTGCTAAACTATGTGATTTCTGATACAAATGACGTAGACACTGATTTTTATATAAGTCCAAATACCATTTGGAGTTCAACTAAAGTTTCTATTTCTTCAAGAATGTGCTGCAAGGCTATAAAAAAGAAGATTAAATCAAAACGGCTGGACCATTTGTTTCATGAATACGGTACTCCTTTTTATTGCAAAATAGATATAGAAGGAAATGACATCATTGCATTGCAAACGATGGAAAAAGTGAGTGAGAAACCTCTATATATATCAGTAGAAACTGAATGCATAGGAGAAGATGAAGATATAGCAGGACACGAATTGGACACTTTGAATGCTTTATATCAGCTAGGATATAGAAAATTCAAGTTAGTTGATCAAAGAACACTTACCGTACTCGACTATAATTGTTTTTATAAGAATAATTCTGAACATAATTGGTTCGAACAAATAGAAACCAATTGTAAGTATGCCGAAGAACTGATAGTTCTCTCCGATACTGATCAACGAGTGAAATTTACCGATTTCTTCCCCGGTTCTTCAGGACCATTTGGAGAAGAACTAGCCGGCAAATGGTATGATTACCCTCAAGCAAAGGAAATGCTTAAAAAGCATAGAGAAGACAAAATGAGACTGAACGAACCGGCATGGACCTTTTGGTGCGATTGGCATGCAACGTTTTAACAAATATAGTTACACATAAAAACAATAGAACTATGAAAATACTACAAGCAATAACCTTGTCAGCATTATTACTTTTGAATATATCAAAGGTATGCTCTCAAGAAGATAAAAAAACTAAAGATTTTTTCAATTCTGGTGGATATATATCTGAAGGATATGCATTGGATAGAAACCAAGTACGATTTAATCAGTCCAGCGATTTTGTGTTTCATCATATTCCTAACGGTAATCTAATATGCATTACTTCAAAACAATTTAGAGCACATGCATTTAGTCGACATTATAATTGCATACTATCAAAAGACAGTAATTTTATTGCATACGTATCTGTGCCTCCCATATTCTGCGGGGATAAAGATTCTATTTATGCTGACTTTAGTTTTAAAACAGGATTTATGATTGAAATGAATACTTATCATTTAACCCATATTAAAGCGGACTTCCTTAAAAATACGGGAAAACGAGTCGCTTTTTTATCTGAATTACCTATAACTTATAAGTCTTCCAAATATGCCCATGAATCCTTCAATGCAGATACTGTTATCACATACCCTTTAAAAATGTGGGAAAAATATGAAAATAAATATACTCATTGCTTGGTCATATTAATTCAAAAACGATATCGTGGTTGTATCCCTCTTTATTGCTTATACACTGACGAAGGAGCTAAGAAACTCAACCACTATATCAAATCATTACAAAAGGTGTTTTGGTATAGAAATCCGAAAGATTATATCGAAGTAATAGATCCTGTCCCAGAGACAGATAATATATTTATTTTGCCAAAGCGAAATGAATCAGATACCGTACGTATAGTTGGTCAATTATGAAAAATAGAATTATATCACTTTTCATATATTTATTGCCTGGTTTGATCTATGCTCAAAATAATGCAGACGACAAATATGAGATTATGTCTCTAACCGACATGTTGAATCTTTTTAAGGACAGTATCAAGACGTACCAGCAGGTTATAATGGTATAATTGCCGAATGGTTCACTGGCAAATACCTTGAATATTGATATTGAGTCAACAAGCAATATTAAATCATTGATTGTCTATGCAACAATGCGTTTTTATTTCTATATTTGTAGAATCACACAACTTAAATTTAATGCATATGAAACAGAAATTAGTACGAATAGGTATTAGCGGGATACAGAAACAAAAAGAGAGATTTTGCCTTATATTTCCTGTACTATTATTTATATTTATCTTTCCCGCATCATCTATTGCTCAAACTATCGCAGAAGAATATAATTTCAATTTTAAGGGAGGAGAAGAACAAAAGTGGTCTTGGATAAAGAACCAAACCGGATGCTTTACTTATATTGAATCAATGCAAATAAAGAAAGATGATAATATAGTTTATAAAATATCATATACTCCACCTCCATCAAAAAATAAGAATATGATATTTATTGCATCTTGCACTATCATGATACCAGAACAGATAAATGGAGATAGCTGCCAAGTATCTATAAAAAGTAAAACAAGAGAGATAACTAATGCATGGCTTACAGTTACAGCTCTCAACAGTAATGAAGTGGCAGTAGCATCTGAAGACAAAAAGCTGGAACATCCGGAATGGACGGATAATGTACTATCATTAAAATTGACGGACGGGAAATATAAAGCCAAAGCATTACGAATTAATATCTTTTATTTTGGAAATAGTAATCCGGATCAACAAATATGTTTAAGTGACCTGCAAATCAATATTGATGGAAAAGATCTGGGGAAACAATCTATTGAAGATCAAACTGTCATTAACACAAACATTCACAAAAGACTTATCAAAAATAAGATTATAAAATTATCTCATGACAATGATAGTACTCTGCTTACGCGAATAAATGAATTGAAAGATAAAAAAATCATAGGATTAGGAGAATGTACTCATGGTTCGCAAGAATTAAAAACTGCGGTTATTCAATTTTCAAAGAATCTCATTCAAAATGGAGATTGCAGGTTTGTTCTGTTAGAGGCTCCCGTTGATGCCTTACTACTGGTCGATGCATATATACAAGGAATTATATCATCACCCGACATTGAAAAACAAATAAAAGAAATCATGCAGATGTTTTTTACAAACAATAGCGAGCTTATGGGCTTTGTGGATTGGTTAAAGGAGTATAACAAGACATCTCTTCGTAAAGTACACCTATCAGGTATGGATTATAAAGACATCATAAGTCCATATTTTTATGACTACCTATTAAATCTATTGGATAAAGAAAAAGGGCGATACTATTTATTAAAACTATATGATAAAGAATTTAAAGATATATTGCAATATGCTCATGAGGATGTTTATTTAAAAACGAAGTTGGGAGAAGAGAATTTTTCGCTTTTTACCCAATACATAGAAACTTGTATCAATTTGGGTATTGGCTCCCAATTGCCTCCTCCTGATTATAGGGATTTCTATATGTTTACTTATACCAAACAACTTGCTGATCATTTCTTAAAAAAAGATGAGAAGCTAATCATTCACGCTCATAGTGCCCATCTTTCTAACTTGGAACGTTTTGATAGTTTTCCGTATAAAGAAATCCCAGCAGGGAATCGTTTAAAGAAATATTATGGAGATAAGTATTACTCAATTGGTTTTCAAGTTGGAAAAGGAACATTTGCTCAGGAATCCGCCGGTTATTTTAGCAAGCTGATAGCATTACCATTATCCAAGCCACCATATAATAGTTTTGAACATTTAGCTCTAAGCACAAAAGAAAGTTATTTCTATTATCCATCCAAATATATGGATGACGGTATTGTTGAGTTATTAGTTATTCCAAGAATGGCACGTTATCAGAGACAATATCAATTTCATTCTGTGAAAAACTGGTGTGATGCCTATGTCTTTATACAAGAGAGCACGCCGCTCAAAAATGTAACGACTGGAGAATTCGAAACAATGTTCAAACAATTTCTTAGAATAAAGGAGTTGATAAAAGAATTGAAAGCAAACGAAGAACAATATAATTAATTCTGTTATGCCTCTATTTACAAAAAAAACAACTCTATCATAAAGGATTAAAGTTATGAAGAAATTTCTTTTTTTAAGTATTCTATGCTATGCTTGTAATGTTGTTTATGGGCAGCATTATATTCCAGTCAAAAAGATGATATCTAACTATAAAGAGCAAAAAGCTATCGATGCTTTGAAGAATTATGATATTATTTATAATATTGAAGAATCTCCTGAAGCAGGAATATTTATGGAACAATCTCTATTACCATCCGACTTACAAAGACCAAAAGATATTCGTGCGGAATGGTGCTTTGAATATTCTTCAGGACAAAAGACTATGTTATACTTAAAGAAAATATATTCATCAAAAGAAGGAAAGTCGAATGAAGCATCGATCTATAAGAATAAGTTGGCTGAAAAATATGGAAAAGACGATTTAGGGATTCCTGCAATATGGTATTCGGGGAAGATAACAGCCTTATCGTGTCCCAAAGACTTATTTGGAGAAATTGTGACGAAGAATGTAGCTGAGTTTGACATAGAAAAGGGACAGGTTATATCACGAAACTTTTTAGATATTGCAAAAACCGGAACGATGGAAGGTCCTCGTCGTTCTCGTCCTACTATCAAGTATTCGCCTATTGCCAGTACAGATGGTTGCTGGTATACTAATCTTCAATATAAACTGGATTTATTAGAAGAGTTCGTTAATGGTAATTTGAAAAAGCATAAAACATCAACCACAAAATTTGGCGTAGATATCTTGTTGGTGACGAATAAAAAAGGGAAAACGACCGGATATTTATTATCACCCAATGAGATCATGAATAAAGAGAATCAAGCTCTGACCGAACAATTAATAAAACAGATCAGCAAGTTGCCTCGTTGGAGTTTTGGATGGTTACAAACGATAAACGGTTCTATTTTCCAGGGACGGTATGTAAAAGCAAACTATTCATCGGATACAGGATGGAAGCTAGAGGATTATCTTCATTAGAACAAAGAGTAACTTCTACTCAAAAGTAAAAGCTACTCTTCATTCCATATAAGATTGGGGGATATTCAGTAAGTTTCCCTATTTATTTGCTTTAATACGTTGCCCGTCCGCCTGAACAGCGTACAGTTCCGCTCCTTCAATGTCTGCTCCAGCAGGTACAGTAAATACAAACCGATTGGCAAACCATACTTTTTTGCCATCCTTGATTAATTCGAAAGCAACCGCCTGTTCGCCATTAGTCACAGTGTATGTTCTTCCGGAAACGGTATAACTTACAGTCTTGGTGATTTTCACATTGTTCTGGAATGTTTCGAAATACCCTACATCTCCTCCATCTTCGGATATACCTTTTTGATTGCCTCCGGCTCCTGCCTGGTATCTTCGGTCTTCAATGTATTCAATAGGCGGACATTTAGTGGGGAATGTTTTCATATAAGCCAGCGTCTGATTAATCATATCCTGTGTCACGGTATATGAAAAGCTTCCGTAAGCATACAACTTGAAACTGACCGGAATAAAGAATCCCCAGGCATCGAAGAATTCGGTCATATCCATATTAGCGGCTTTTGCTACGTTGCGTGCATACATCAGCTGTGCTGCGCCCGGATCATTGAAAGGTAACCAAAATTCAGGGGTACGTCCTTGTTCGAATATCTTACGGATGGTATTCGGTTTCTTGCCGATACGTTCGAAATATGTCCACAATTGCTGGTTGAGGCGCATATGCATTTCGGAGGCTTCTCCTTGATATAATCCATATTTATTGGCATCATCAGATGTCATGTCCTGAGGGGTAAATGCCAACGTGTTCGGGTCGCGCGGATGCATGAATCTGCTCCAAGGAGTCGGAGGCGCATACCGGTAAGTAGCTAAAGTCCCAATGGAGCTTCCACGTGATCCCCACTGGTTTATCTTGTACACCACATAATTAGAAAAGAGATTATTGCTCGATTCCGTAGTACTGGGCCAGTTGATAGCTCCCTGATGCATGTGTCCGAGTTCATGTCCCGGCCCCCATTCATTGTCCTGATTCTTGTCCATATCACGCGGATCGAAGTTGTTTTTGAACCCCCATCCATCTTTTGTGCTTACATCACCCGCTGCCATATTAATGTAATAATTGGTAGCATAAAGTCCGTCGGTGAAAGTCGTGACATGCATCAGTGAATTGAATTCTCCTGTATTCGAATAGGTATCGATGGCAGCCAGTTCCTGCTCCCAATCTATCAGGTTATCCCATCGTTCCATTCCTCTTACTACTCCATACTGTTTGAAGTTGTCCTGATTTTGCAGCAAGTCTTTCAGTGCTGTAAACAGAATCTTCCTGCCTTTCAATACAAATACGCATTTATCAGATCCGTCCAAAGTGACAGATTTTGCCTTCCGGATATATTCACGGAACAGATCATCGGTTTTATCCACAGTCAGATCCCATACATTGAAGCCTACACGCGCATGTTCCGTTATCTCCACATACTGGGGCGGAAAATGTATTTTCACTGCCGGCATGCCACGGGGATCAAGTTTCTGATAGATGACAAACAGATTTCCCGCACGTGAGAAAGAAAACTTGTTGATTCCGTTTTTCAGGAATCGTTCTTCACCGTCGGGCCCCAGATCCGAACAACACCTTAGTGAAATGGATTCACCTTGCGGTATGCCGTCTGCTAAAACGACCATCTCTTCACCCGCATTGGTTATGATACCGGTAGGGTTGCAAAGAGGCGAGTAGTAATTGGTTCTCAATTTATCTCCCCAATATTCGGGCACACTGTATGCCTGATATGACTGTATCCTGAATCTCTTTTCCGCTTCGGGATAAGTATTGCTCTGCAAAGACTTTGCCAGCACATTGAAGAATGCCGGAAGCCGATTGATGGCTTCGTCGGAAGCGTCCGGGAGGAGTTCACTGCATGAACGGTCGGTGAATACTGTTATCAGTTGTTCGTCAAGCGGATTTTCCGCAGCATGGAAAAATTCCATCTCGTCGCAACTGACGAAATCATTTAATCCGCTTTTAACTTTGAATTGAACAGCCGCAGGTACAACCGGATCGTTCAGCAATATCCTATGGCTGCCTCCTGCTCCTTTAAAATCATAATCTTGTATATGAATAAAATCCGTACTTCCTTGAGGCTTGATGTAAAGTTCGAATGCTCCGAAATTACCGTTACCATTCCGGCTGTGATATAGGATATAGTCTAGCGTAAGCTGATTCTGATCGAACTGATATTCAAGAGTAACGGGGAATTTTGCAGATTGACTCCATGTGGAATGGTAACAGGTTCCGCCGAACTGACCGTCATAAGACTTCGATATATCCTGCCCCGGCTGATGGTCGGTGTCGTATCCACCGGTAACTTTCAACTTTATATCCTTCTCCGGATTTACACCCGAAATATCACTCGATTTCTTTTGTTGTTTGATTTCCGACTGGTCATAAATGTTTGTATTTTCTTTGGATACAAACTTGATCGTAGCATTCCTTTCTGTAGTCAGAGGATTGGAAGCAATGGAGAATATTCGTGTACTGGATGCCAGATCGGCTCTTGTATCAGGTACTTCTTTCTCGGTAATCCAGTCTTTGGCTTCCTCCGGAATAACTACTTCATAGTCTGTATTGGAAAGCAAGTTGACTTCCAGATGATCGTTTCCTGTTCCCGCCACCTGAATGACACGGCTCTCTTCAGCCACTTCAATGATCAGGTCACCGCCTGTCTGCACAACTCTGAGTTTAGCAGTCAGCGCATTATTGGCGATAGTAATATTTCCTTCTCTGACTCCTTTTTCGGGACTGGATGTTGCCGAAACCGTCAGTTCTGTATCCGATGCTTTCCTTGCCGTCAGCCATTCTTTTCCCTCAGTTACCGATGCATTCCACTCCCGGTTCGATTTGACAGGTACGGCTACTTCCCCACCCTCTTTCTTGAATCCAATGGATTTCTGAACTTGCAGCACCGGCTCTCCCTGCAGCTCCTTATCATCACTCTTGCAAGCATAGAGAGTAGTGACTCCCACCAGCAGAATAAGAGAGATACATAGTATGTGTTTTACCTTATCCAATAACATAGTATTTATAATTTTTGTTGTTTTTCCATTTCGTTGACCAAACTATCCAAATCGAAGTCAATGTTATATTCATTCTCTATCTGAATCTTTTTGATTTGCTTCACCAGCGAATGCGGCTTCAACCTTCGGATCATCTCTATTTCCAGAAGCCTGTTCGGGAAACGTTTGCGAATGCCATCGATGTCTTTCATATAAATGCTGTCTGCTCCCTGATAAAGCGCATTGGCGGATTCTTCAAGAATAAATGCTCCCAAACTGTCAGGATATTGTTCGAGCACTGCCCGCAGAATTTCCAGACTTTTTCCGAAACTTTGATGCGCATCAGCATTCATATCTTTAGCCGCCTGAAACAATCCTAACTGAAACAGGTATTCTCCTGTTATCGCTTTTCTCTCCATTGCCAAAGTCTGGACATGCAATGCGGAATCCAGCTCCCCCATCTCAGCCAGTAGTTTAGCTTTGGTACCATAATAATCGGGGTTGAGACTGTCAATCGACAGTGCCCGGTCCAGAAGGCTGATACACTTCCGGGTGGAATCGACATCATAAGACGATTGCAGGATGGCTACCGCCTGTTGATAAAAACTGTCGGCACTGAGATTTACGGGATGGGGACGAATGTCCGGTTTCTGCCGTGAATGACAACCGACGGCTGTGCAGATTAGCAGCAAAACAAGTAATATGATATTCAGTTTCTTTGTTTTCATGTACATGATTCTCAATAGTCGGATAATATAAATAAAAAAAATGACTGACAGGGAGTTTTATAGGAAAATGTGTCCAATCTAATCTTATTTCCTCCCCGCCAGTCTTTCTATTAGTTTATCAGATGCCTAGTTCTTTTCTTGCCCAAGCCTCATCATGATCGTTTATCTTATAAAGATAGATACCAGCCATATTCCACCAGCCGTTTCCTCCGCTCGGATCTATCGGATCGGCATCACGACGAGCTTCCGGAATAAAGCGAATGTATTTATATGGTTTGCCGGCTTTTATATTCTCATTAGGTTCAACGTGCTGTCCTCTGCTGCCGGGCAGTGTATAAGTCTCTTTACCCATCAGCGTCCAGGTATTGCCATTGTCGCTTCCCCAGATACCTACACGTTTTACGTCCCCGGCACCATTACCATTATTTCGGCCATCATACTCAAAGCGCAAGGACTGCAATGGCAATTCCGACATATTGATTTGCAGATAATGAGGTTGCTTATTGGGTGATGTTCCACTCCATATCGTGTGATAATAGGTATTTATATTATCATCGACTAAAGCTGCAAGTGATCCTTCGGACGGTTCGGTCGCATTGGCAGAGAACATATCGACCGTAAGAGCAATAGGTGCCTTGATAACGGACTCCCCGGAAGTTCCTCTTACGACGGCAGGTTGTTCCGTCTCCATGCCTGTAGGACCATACGTTTTGATAGTAAACTCATATTCACCGCCACATTTGAATGTGTTATCTACGATAAATAAGTTGGTAGTATTATCTGCGATTTCCAGTTCCATATCCTCTTTCGTCACCGGATCATGATAGATGACTTTCATCTTTGTAAAATTCACATTTACAGGCATCTCCCATTTCAACTTAATAAATCCCGCTCCCGGAGTAGCTGTCGGATTCTTCACCCCTTCGGGAGGAACCGGAATGAATTTCTCCTGTGTAACGGTGACAGTGAACTCATTAGGCTCTATCGGATCAGTGCTTCTGAATGTGATGTGTCCCACCCGTTCTTCCTCTACAGTATTAGGCTGGATAATGAAACTTTCGGAAGCATCGCGCATACCTCTCGTGGCAGGCAAAGGCGTAATCCATTCACGGGCAGAAGCCTCCACTTCATAAGTATACGCATCTGCAGGACCATTTACTTTAAATGGAATCGTGATTGTTTCTCCGGTAGCTTTCACCTGATATTCCTTCTTTGATTCGTCAATGTCAACAATATATCCTCTCGGCTGCTGCTTGATAATGAGTGTACCGACACAATTATAGTTTTGTGACGACTGCAGAGTGACTGTACAATACCGCACAAGGGTATCGGTATTCTGATCCAAAGTAAATGTCAGGTTCTTCTTGACTGTGTTCTCTGCTTTTTCTGCTTTCTGTGATTTCTTAGCCTTCGGCTGCTCCGGTTCGTTAAAACGTACCCAATCACAAGTATCCGGCACAGTAATAACATCCAGATTCAGATTGGTATTTACCGGAATGGTCAGAGAAGTCGCTTTAGAATCTACGATTTTCATTCCATCGGCCGTCAATCCTTCCACTTCGATCACCGGTTCCAGGCCGAACTGTTTGACATTAATAGAAAAGCTCTGATGACCGTAAGCTATCGTAATCTCCGCTATGCGCTGTTTATAATCCTCATTTTCGTCAGCAGATACGGTGACTTTACCTTCATGTTTTTGTAACTTGCACCATCCGGCATTCGAACTTGCCGTCCAGTTATCAAGCGCCACATTGGTCTCCACTTCTATCTCATGCTCACCACCGGCAAGGGGGAAAACGATAGCTGCCTGACTCTCGCTAGGGATAGTCAAAGACAACACACTGAACTCCGTTTCATAATCGGGACCACAGGAAGAAAGCGCAATGAACGTTCCCAAAACTCCTGCCAGCCCGATGATTAGTATATTTTTTTTCATATCATTAGATGCATTACAAGTTTTCTACTCTTGGATTGAATTGGTATCTCAGTTTGGCATTTACTTCCCTGTATCGGTCTGTAGGCTGCAAACGGTATTTGTAATGGAGACGGAACTCCTTATAATAAGTGGCACGTCCGTCGGGCGTCCGGATGACATTCAGCAAATACGTATTGTCATACTCTCCAATGGGAGTCAATTGCATTACGTCGATATCCTTATAGGGCAGAATAGTAAGCTCTTTTGCCAGCGGATTCTCGGGCAACTGTTCTCCCATTTCCAGAATGATGCTTCCTTTATTGATGATATCCAGTGCAGTGGTATAATCACTGAAACTTTCATCGCCTGCCATCAGGCGTACGGAATTCTCCGAAACAGGAAATACACGATTGGAATTCGTCGGACGACGGACTTCACTGGTTCCATCCGTATTCGGAATAATAATGGTACTACTCGTATAATTGTAATATGTTGCCGTTTGTGTGGATGCATAATAATTTTCCTTATGAATGCGAAGCAGCACGTGTCGCTTCTTCGGATTACAGTCCGGTGTCTTCAGCGAATCAATCTTATATTCGAGAAAATAAATGGAGTCGGGTGAAATCTTATCCAGATTTTTCAGATACACCGGAAACATCGCTTTGGAAGAGCCGGCAGGAATAGTCATTTCCATAGTCGGAAACTCATAACATTCTTCCGGTAAATACTTCGCGAAGCGTGCTTTATTGATATCGAAATTAGATTTGTTGTAAGCTCTCAACAATGTATCGGAGTTTTGCAGTGCTACTGTAAACGATTCATCGGAAGCCTGCGAACCACTTAATGAAGCCACCACGAAAAGGGTATCTCCTCCCTGCTGCAACTCGGCTACCTGGCGATCGTACACCAGGCTCGAATTACTGAGCAAATTTACTTCTTTGCGGAATTGTTCCTGAGCGAAATCATAGTTATCGCAACCACTTATTACAACCAAAGCAGAGCAAAGAATTATAGTTACTATCTTCTTCATATTTTCTTTCTGTTATTCTTGTTTTTCATTATCTGTCCCATCCCGGATTCTGATCCATTGCGGGAACTTTCAGTAATTCATCATGACGAATCGGCATAAATACCATTTTAGGCAGTGCAACCCGGTCACGGATATTCTGCTGATCGATCGTCACGATATTCCAGAATCCCGGATTGCCACTGACGTCGGTACGGTCTTTCTGCACATCCAGTCCCCGCCAGTTGGACATATTGGCATCGTCGGTGAGGAAAGTACCCCATCTGCGGGTATCGAAATAGCGGTAGCCTTCGTTGAAAAGTTCCACTTGCCTTTCGTTGCGGATAATTTGCTCAAACCGGCTCGCATCATTCATATCGCTCAAAGACGGACCGGGTAATCCGACGCGATAGCGGATCATATTGAAGTATTTAGCCATTTCCTGAACATCACGGCTGACAGTAACTTCGACATCCGTACCTGTCATATCGGGGGTAGTTACGGTTACGGTACCCGTTACATTGTTCAGTGCTTCTACATATTCAAGAAGTACTTCCGCATAGCGAATGATGGCAAACGGTTTGGGACTGGTTATGAATGAACCTTTCACATTCCCCTTTCCGCCAGCCCATGAATCGTCCGGATGAACATACTTGACAGGAGTATAACCGCTGATATTGTAGTCGTTGACATTACTTCCCGCACCGGCAAGTCCGGCTTTCGAGTCATCATGCGAATACCAGAACTGCTGATTGATATAGCTCGCATCAGATGATGCGGAATTCATAGTCCACAGACGTCCGGGAAATCCGATGGAAGCATAAAAGCGTGCCGAACGGTTGTCATACATCTTCGGAACATCTCCTCGCAACTGGTAACTTCCCAATACTTTATTGGTACCTATTGTCTGGTTAAGGTCCGCTACATAAGGATATTCCGCCGATGCATTGTGTATGTCTCTGCCGTCCATCATCAGGAAGCAATCGACCACTCTCTGGGGTACGGACATACCGCCCCAGCCCCCGAAACCTACTGGGAACGAGTGCTTAGTGTAGTCACGCACATTGCCGGATGACATAGCCCAGATAAACTCTTTGTTAGTGGATATAATACCTTCACCGTTGAACATATCAGTAAAAGAGTGGAAAGGATCAATACCGCCTGCACCATCGGGGAAAGGAGCTGTAGGAACATTATCTGCCAACGGATATGGATGCTGGTTGTCCGGCATCACCGTGAACAGCGAATAGTAATCCATATCAATCACCTGTTTTGCAGCAGCGGCTGCTACCGCCCAACGGTCGGGATCGTAAGTTTGGTTTACGTAATCGGCACCGTCGCTTTTACGTTGCCAGTTACTGAAACATTGACGGGCAGCATCACCGCCATTAAACAACGGAGAAGCCTGGAACAGGCGCAAACGGGCTATCAGTGCCAAAGCCGCTCCTTTCGTAGGACGATCAGAATAACTGATACTCTGTTCGGTCGGTCCGTAAATGCCTTGCGTAGCAAGTTTGAATTCATTGCATATATAATCCACAGATTCGTCGTATGTAGACCGTTCCCTGTTATAGTATTCCGCCGATTCGGAAGTGCTCAGCACTTCATCCCCCACAATCAGCAGCGGACCGTAGTTCATCAATAAATGGTAGTAGGCATAACCGCGCATAAAGTGTACATATCCGATATAGCGTCTTCTGTCAGCTTCCGTCATATCGGGCACCTTGCCGACATTTTCCAACATCCGGTTGCATCTTGTCACTACTACATACATAGTATACCACAAATCCCGCGGCAGGTTTCTGCTGTTAATTTTGCCGATACTGAACTGCGCTCCCCAGAATTCGCTAGTTTGCCATCTGACGGTTATCTCGTCCGAAGCAGTTTCTCCCGGATTCCAGGAATTTCCCCAAATGGCACCAGCGTCTGGAAAACGGGTCGGGGTATTCCAGAGGTATCCTTCGGCATTCTTCATGCTATGGAAAATGGAATCTTCCTTGAATGTAGCCTGGAAATAGCTGTCTACATCCAGAAAGTTGCAGGAGCTGAACAGTAAAGAACTGCCAATGACCGCTCCCAAAAGTATTTTAATTCGATTTTTCATGAATTTTTCAATATTATGTGATTAGAATCTTAAGTATACCTGAAAAGCATAGGTAGCAGGTATCGGATAGACAGCACCATTTGCCGAAGCCTGTTCCGGATCAAAGTATTTCACTTTGTCGATAGTGAACAGATTGTTGGCAACAAATTCCAGATCAACGGAAGACAATCCAACCGATTTAATCCAGGGCAGATGTTTCAGGCTGTATCTCAAGCTGACTTCCTGAAGGCGCAGGAAAGACCCGTTCCGTCTCCAGAAAGAAGAAAGCTGGGAGTTGTTCGTGTTTTTGCCATAAGAAAGCCGTGGAAATTCCGCATTCGGATTCTCTGTAGCAGTAGTTCCCGAATACCATGCAGGAGTCCATCTGTTCTTGGGATTGTTAGCTAGTTTGATCACATTTCCCAAGTCTCCGTTATAAAACGGAATCCATCCGTAGTCATTGCCAAGTCCTGCACGATAGTAATCCACTTTCGCAGAACCCTTGAACAAAATACTCACAGTCAAATCTTTCCACTGAAAATCGCCGCCGAATCCATACATCATTCTGGGCAACTGGTTGGAATAAGACAAAGGCACCTTGTCGTCTTCATTGATAATGCCGTCTCCGTTCACATCACGATATTTAATGTCACCGGGACGTATCGTTCCAAATCCACTTTGGTCAGGACTGGTATTGATCTCCTCTTTACTGGCGAACAGCCCCTCGGAGATGTATCCACGCAAAATATTAAAAGGCTTGCCAGTCACACTGAGATAATCATAAGGTAATTTATTCTCTTCAAAATAGTCAATAACATTTTGTGAGAACGTATAATTAGCACGAATGGTAAAATTCATATCCTTGTTGATCTGATGGAAAAACTCAATGTTTCCGTCCGATCCCACACTGTGCATACGTCCTACATTCGATTTCGGATAGGTCACCATACCTACAAAAGAAGGCAACGTCACACGATCCTGAAAGATATGATCACGAGTATCCCGGAAAATGTCGACAGTAAAAGACAGCTTGTCATGAAAGAACTTGGCGTCGATACCCAGATTTGCCTTCTTCGCTACTTCCCATTTTAAGTTGTCGGCTCCAGTGTAGGTTTCTGTGATACCATTATAGCGGTATCCCCAGGCAGATCCGGCGTGATTGTCTATCATAGTCATATAAGGGAAACGCCCTACGCCTGTATAATCGTTGACGGCAACAATCTGGTCGTTTCCTACAATACCGTAAGAACCGCGAAATTTCAGAAACGTGAACCAAGGCAGTTTCTCAGACCACCAGTTATAAGAGGAAGGAACCCATCCGGCAGCAATGGAAGGAAAGAAACCGAATCGTTCGCCTTTTTTAAACTGAGCAGAACCTGTATAACCGAAATTCGCGTCAATAAAATAACGGTTTTTATAGTCGTAAGAGATACGTCCGGAGAGATTCTGATGACGCTTGGGAATGCTGCTGATGCCCAAATCATCAATGGCTCCCCATTGAGAATCTTTCTCATCTTTCATATAGTATTCGAGCAACGCACCGAAAGTATGATCGCCGAATGTCCGGTTCCAATTAGCTTTTGCTTCCAGGTAGTACTGTCTGTAAGCGTGTTCAGCATCTCCGTATGCCAGACTTTGCTGTGAAGAGCGCAATGATTTAATCAAAACTCCTTGTGCCGTTCGCCCGGTAGCACGGTAAAGATCCGGCCAGATAGAACGGTATTCGCTGAAATAACCGATATGTTCTGTCATCCCTTGTACGGATAATGTCAGTCCTTTCAGGAATCCTCTGAATTCTTGTGTCAATTTAAGCGTCAGCATATTTCGGTTGTCCTCACTTTGCATGTATCCGGTATTATTCAGCATGACGTAGGGAGAAGCTAATGTACGCTGTCCTCCATATACGGGTAACGTACCATCGGAGTAAGTGACCGGAAACAGAAGTGGTGTCAACTGCTGGACAGCAGACCATACTGCATCTGTATTCATTCCGCCCGGGCTGACATAGGAATTGACATATCCGTCCACACCGAAATACAACTGGGTTGTTTTGGTCAGATTCATGTCGATATTGGCACGATAGTTCAGCTTGTTTACGCTCAATGGTTTCTTAAACAGGTTTTCTTCCTGACGATAAGCAGCACCTTCATCCTGATAACCTATCGATAAAAAATATCTGGCAACATCACCTCCTCCTTTAGCACTGACATAGTAATTCTGTTGGATAGAATTATGTTTCATGATTTCATCCATCCAGTTTACATCCGGGTAGAGGTCCGGATCCAACTTATTTTTGATAAGGTCTAGTTCCAGACGGGTATACAGATCATCTTCTCCCGACATTGCTCTGGCTTCATTGGCAAGAAGCGCGTAATCATAAGCTCCCAGATATTCGGGCAGACGTTTGATGTGAGATATTTTCATGGTAGCACGTCCGGTCACTTCCAGTTTTCCGCTGGTACCGCGTTTGGTAGTCACCAATACTACACCATTGGCCCCGCGTGTTCCGTAGACAGCCGTCGCTGCAGCATCCTTCAGAATGCTGAATGATTCAACGTCATCGGTATCAATATCCTCCAGTCTTCCTTCGATACCATCGATCAGCACCAATGCTCCGGTACCGGCTCCGAAAGTACTGATACCACGAATCCAGAAGTTAGAGATATTTTTCCCCGGTTCACCCGAAGTCTGCATAGTGATGACACCCGCCATTCGACCTCCGATCATATTATTAAGAGAGGTGGCGGGAGTTTTCAATTGCGCGACATCGATTGTGGTAATTGCGCCTACTACCGAGACTTTTTTCTGCGAACTCATACCCGTTACCACTACTTCATCAATCTTAGTCTCGTCTTCTTTCATGACAATCTTAAGTTTCTCTTCA